>Ga0214542_1002017_pt1 | contig 42146 bp, 25 predicted proteins | sample CNSS1metaG_FD_160096 | JGI IMG/M metagenome (GOLD analysis project Ga0214542, IMG submission 160096) | Root nodule microbial communities from cowpea collected in UCLA plant growth center, Los Angeles, California, USA - CNSS1 | ecosystem: Host-associated > Plants > Roots > Nodule | place: USA... | reverse complement strand
AATTGTTATCTTTTTATTTATTTACACTTATATTACTCGATTGGGTTAAGTATCTTTTTATTATTTAGATTTTAACGTGAATTTGAAATTCATTAAATTTTGATATGTTTTATTTTTTAAATTTTAAAAATGAATGAATGTAATCGTTTTAATTGATATTGAAGCAAAAAATGATGTAAATAACTCAAATGTTAGCAAGGACATTAAAATGTAATATAATTAGGTTAAAAAAACTATATCCACTTATTTTTTAAAATTTAAAGTTTGAACATTAAAAACATATCAAAATTTCGAAAGCAGACAAATTTCGATTCCATATCAAAGTTCATGGAGTATAAAGATAGTTAACCCTATTCACTTTATTTTTAGTTCCACACTCATCCTAATTATCTATTTCAATTAATTTATCTCTAATTGCACACAAATTTTATTCTCTTATTTCATTTTATATATCTTTAGTTATCCACGAAGTCCTTTCTTTGAATTTATATTTTTATTATTGTATTGGTCGATGACATTCTAATCATACCTAATTTTTATTTAAGATTCTCACTCTAATTTATTTATTTATTTTAAACATTGTTCTCTTATAATTCAAAAAATACATAAAAAATAACAAAAGTAAAGTAAATGTAATTTTTTTTATTCGGTGAACTTAATTAAAAGAAATTTGACTATATATTCTATTATTATTTTATAAGCTTCATATTTGTTTTGGTGGTGTATAAATTATTAATAAAAGAAAATCACATGTATTTATAATCATCACATTTTATGATTATTGAAAATCACATCCTCAATTTTGTTGGTAAATTATTTCAAAAAAATTAACTTTCTTATATTCTTTTTATTTAATTATATTTTAAATAAATTTTACTCCAAAAATCGTAATTTTATTCTAAAAGAACCATCTTTTATGCAAAATTATTAGAAGTGGATTTTAAGCTTAACTTAATCCCACAAAAGTCTACCATGTTAGAAGTAGGCTTTAAGTCTAACTCAACCTTAGCAAATCAACTTGTAAAGTGAGGTTTGCATCTCACTTATATATTGTGAATTGACCTTATCTCTAGTCGATGTGGGACTTCCAACAAAAATGGTTGTCTTCATTGGCGGAAGTATGAAGGGACGGGGGGAGCCGTGGCTCCCCCAACCATTTTTTTTTAATTTTATTTTCTATGTATTTAAAAAATAATTTTTATAAATTTTTATTTTATTTATATTAATTGTTTTTTATTTTATTTTATTTTTTATATATTTTAAAAAATATATTTATATATTATTACTTTATTTATATATTATTACTTTATTTATATATTATTACTTATTTATATATTAATTTAGTTTGAAAAATCTTTTTTAAAATTTAAAAATTATGTTTTTTTTTCTAATATAATTTTTTAAACTTTTTTATTTAGTTTCTCTCTTCCGTGCCTTCATCTCTTTCTCCCATTTTATTTTCATTTGAATTTTCACCATCAATTCTTTATTATTTTCAAAATCAAATTGCACTACAACAAAATTGAAGAGTTAAGGAACATTTTGGACCGAACAATTTCTTCTTTTGAGTAAGTTCATCTTTTCCTTTTTATTTTTGAAGCAATATGTTTCTCTATTGTATGTGACTTTTCTACGCTCTAGACATATCTCTATCTGTTAGAGATTATAAAATCATGCTTTAATTGTTGATCAAACTCTTCTTTATGTAGATAGAGCTATTTTAGGCTTTGAAGTTGTGTAAGGGAAGAACAATATTATGAATCTACTCTAAGGTAAGGGAAGCTAATTATTTAGAAGTTATTAGTTTTCTTAAAATATTGAGTCTTGCTTTTAAGATTTAATTTGGGGTATTCATAATTTTATCTTTTTATAAATAGGTGAGAGGTGAAAATTGATATTAAAAAAAATTATGATAAAGAGTAAAAAAATTGATTCTTTTTTCAAGAGGAATGCTTGTGATGAAGATGAAAAAAATGCATCTACGTCATCTAAAATTGAGAAACTTCATGAGAATCCAAATATTGAAGAAAACGAAAAACAACTCTCTAAGGTTCCTAAAGTTACATATAATGAATTTGAAAATACTTTAGAACGTGATCCGGGAAAGCGTCTTCAAATTTGGCAATACCCACCAAATTTAATTGATGATGTACAAATGACTTATCTAAAATGGGGTTCATATCAAATGCGTCTAGAAAATTATTCATTGTTATATTGTTTAGATTCTATTGTGATGAGTGCTTATTTTGAATAAAAAAATGATGTAAAGAAATTGATTTTTTTAATTAAAAGAAATTGATTTTTTTAATTAAAAGAAATTATTTTTTTAATTAAAAAAATAATTTATATATAACAAATATAATTTGGGTCTCCTAGAATTTTTGGTCAAGTTCCGTCACTGATTGTCTTAGGATCTCTTTTTCAAAATATATATGATAAGTTTCTCAAAGTAGATCTACGCAACCTATATATGTTAAGAGTTGAGATACTAATAATTTTGAAATCAGAAGTCACTTAAATATAAGAGATCTTGGTATTATTTTTAATTAACAAATTTTAAAATTAATAATTTTTTTTCTTTATATATTTAATTTTTTTTCAAAAAAACTCATTTATCTCATAAGACAAGGTTAAAAACAATCATTTATTTATTTTTTCTTTATATGTTTAATTTAGTCATTAATGTAAGATTGTTATCGAAATTTGGAAGAAGGATTGTATGATATTTTAATTATCTAAAGTATCGCGTTACCCTCTAAACTTTTGTTATCGTGATTTTATTTTAAAGGAACCATCTTTTATAAAAAAAAATTGTCTTATAAATTCATAATATCATATCATTTTTGAAAAACACATTCTGAGTTTTGTTGGTAAATAATTTCAAAAAATTAGTTATTTTATATTCATTTTATTTAATTAATTTCAAATAAATTTAGCTTAAAATTTTGTTTAATTTTACTTGAAAATTTGTAATTTTATTTTAAAGAAACCATATTTCATGGAAAATGTTTTCTTATAATATCTCCCGGATAATATATATGGTAAGTTTGTTAAGTAGATAGATCGGACGAATGAGGTAAGAGTTGGGACACTAATAATAAATATGAAATCATTTGTCACTAGCATATAAGAGATTTGGGTATTCTTTCAAATTAAATTTTTTTAAATGTAATAAATTCCTTAATTTTTTTCTTTGTATATTTAATTTTTTTAAAAGAATAATTTATCTAAGTGAACAACGTTCATGTAAACAAAACTCACAACACTATAAATATAACATCTTCTAGTGTGTTCTATCATCCAACTCCAAATCAAGAAGAGGAGCGAGTCATTTAGATAAAACAGAGTGTGAAAATGAAGAGAGTGTCTACATTAGTTTTTGGTTTGGCAATTGTGTTACTTGTTACAGTTCCAACCATGAAACCAGTGAATGGGTTCAGTTGTGTGCAAACAAAGCTCTCATTGCTAACATGCTTACCTTTTCTCACCACGAATTAACAAAGCCCATCAAGTGCTTGTTGTAATGGGGTGAGTGCTGTGAGAGCTAGCACCTACAAAACCTGAACTTCGTGAGGCATGTGAATGTCTTAAGGCAACCGCAAATGAAAATCCTAACCTAAACAAAGACAAAGCTGTTCAACTTCCTAAATTATGTAACGTTGATGTTGGTTTTCCCATCTCGAAGGACATTGATACGTAAGAATTCTTTTTTACATTTATATTTTTATTAATTTATACATACTCATAGCCCTCCTTCATTTATATATATATATATATATATATATATATATATATATATATATATTTGTTCACATTTTTTTTTCAGGATCTCTCTTTGAGCAAGAATTTGAAGATGAAATGAGACATTGAAAATGCTGGATTATGCTTGAAACTTTCTTTCTTTTTCTTAAAAAACTTAGATTGTTTACTCAACTTATTTCACACAGGCATTTGTATTGAAAGTGATGATTGTTGAATAAATATACCTTGTGTTGGTATTCTTCATTGTTTTAATTTTATAACTTTACAATTTTATCATTATATCGTCATATATAAAGATGACAAATAAATTCGTTCTCGTAAGTATTGTCCAAATCCGTTTCCGTTTTGATTGGGAAAACTCGCATTAACTAAGTATAGGTACGACAAATGTCTGGCGTTTTCAATTGGGTACAGGGATGGGGATATACATATATATCTACTACTACTACACACTTTTTAATTTTTATTTCTTCTTATTATTTGATTTGTCATGAAATTTATCCGCATCTCCAACATATTTTCTGTCTTATCTCAACTTGTATACAATTCAAATGATGTATGTCAATTAAATATTTTTTGTCTCACATTTGAATATTTTTACTCATTTTTAATATTTTTATTTATTTTATATTTTTTTTTTCACATAAGAATGTTTAAAATTGTCAATTTAAGATTTCAATAGCATAAACCCTTCATTTACTAGGTAATATAGAACATTTATCTTATTTATTCTATTATTATTAATTGTTATTTCAGTTGGAACACTCTTTTTATTTCGTTAAAACAAATTTCGTTACCAATCAATCATTGACTAAATTGATATATGAAAATTTTTCTTAGATCTCTAAGGTATACCCTTAATTATACAATTATTTTCCTTTGTGCGGTTTCATTCAATGGTCTCTCAAATGGTTTTTCAAACACACATTTGATCATTTTTTTTAATATTTTTATTTGTTGTTAATTTTTATAATGTAGAATATTATTTTGATATTTTTTATATAATTAACTTTATTTTCTACTCATTATCATATGTGTTATTTTATCACTATAATTGTATAAATAAATTTAATTTATTATATTATAATAATTTAATGTAAACGCCATGAGTTTTTTTATCACCATCCAACACATATTAAAATTCAAAAGATGAAAGATTTATGTTAAAATTTTATTATTATCAGTTCAATCTTCTTCTTTTTTGTGTGATTTTGATAAAGTGATGTAATATAATTTTTATTTGTGTATGAAAAGAGTGATTTTTTTAGAATTTAACAAATTGAAGTAATAAACATTTAAAATAATTTTTAATTTTAATTTTAACTTTCCTTTTATATTTTTAAAAAATATTTGTATATTTTATCAAATAGGTTTCATTAATGTTTGCAACTTTAATAATTTTTTTTTGATTCTGATAAAAAAAATTTGGTTTTCTAATTTGAAATATATATAATTATATTATAATTTGTTTCTAAATATTTGATATTTAAAATAAAACATTTCTTTTAATATTGAATATTAATAATATTATGTTTCTTTTACCGTAATCTTTATTATTTTATAAAAATTAATTAATTGATATTGAAACAATAAGAAAGTGAGTATGGGTACGAGTACGGACATATAGCTGTTTTTCGGTGATGATGAGGATGAGACAAAAATTTGATACTCATTGGATTTGAGAATAAAGATGATTTTTTTTTTTTCTGAGGATGAGTATAGGATAATGAAACTGGTCCATGTCCTGTCCTATTGTCATCCTTAATCATATTGTTATATTGTTATCGTCATATTATTATATTGTCATAATATCATATTGTCATATCATCACAACGATATTTTATCATATTGTTATATAATCATGTTGTCATATCGTTATAATGTCATATCATTATATCGTCATATTGTTATATCATTATATTGTCATATTGATTGTTATATTGTCATATTTTTATATTATTATATCGTCATATCGTTATATCGTCATATCGTTATATTTTTATAAAATCATATAAAATTTTAAAATTATAAATAATAAATTATAAACTATAATTTATAAAATTTTAAAATAACAATTATATGTGACAACAATTGAGCAAGTTGATATGATAAGATAATAACCATGTCAGTTACTTAACAATCACATCATTGATCTATCAAAAGAAGTTAACAACCGACATTCAATTAACAAACTTCAATTTATTGACTACTCATTATACTATACATATTTATTAGGGAATTAAAAGAACTATATTCATTCATTGTTAAAGTGTAGAGAACTATATTCATTCATTGTTAAGTGTAGAGATCAAAATATATGAAACTTTATGCACAATCGAATATCAATTTCATGTCAAATTTTAGGACATAAAAGATATTTAATCCTATATTCAATTTATCTCTAGTTCCACAAACATCTCGAAGATTTATTTTATTTAATTCATCTTTAATTACGCATTAATATTTTAATTTATCTATATACATTCTGATTCAATCTAATTTTTTATTTAAAATTCTTACTTTCATCTATTTTATTATATTATTTTTGACATCGTTCTTTAATAATTCAAAGAAATATATAAAAAATAACAGAAGTAAAGTAAAAGTAATTTTTTTGGGTGACTTGATAAAAGAAAGTCAACTATATATTATATTGTTATTTTATAATTTTTATATTTATTTGGGAGGTGTATAGATTATTTGTATAGGAAAAATCACATGTATGGATAGTTATCACATTTTTGTGATTCTCGAAAAATACATCCTCAGTTTTATGTGTAAATAATTTTAAAGAATTAGCTTTTTTATATATCTTTATTTAATTACGTTTTAAACAAATATTACTTGCAAAAATATTTAATTTTATTTGAGAAATAAAAAATTTATTTTAAAGGAACCAACTTTTATGGAAAAAGATTGCCTTATAATATCTCTAAGATAATATATATAATAAGTTCCTCAAGTAGATGTATCCGAACCTACGAGTTAATTGTTGAGATCCTAATAATAAATTTAAAATCATAAGTCACTTATATAATAGATCTTGAAATTATTTTTAATTAAAATTTTTAAAAAGTAATAAATTTATTAAGTTATTTCTTTATATATTTCTTTTCTTTTGAAAAGATCATTTATCTCATAAGACAATGTTGAAAAAACCATTTATTAATTTTTTTTCTTTATATATTTAATTCAGTCATTAATGTAAGATTCTTATCCAAATTTGGAAGAAGGATTCTATGAAATTTTAATTATCTAAAGTATTGCTGGTATGTTATCTATAAACTTTTGTTATCGTAATTTTATTTTAAAGAAATCATCTTTAATAAAAAAAAAAAGTTGTCTTATGCGTTCATAATATCATATCATTTTTTAAAAATACATCCTGAGTTTTGTTGACAAATATTTTGGAAAAATTAGCTTTTTTATATATTTTTTTCAATTATTTTTATATAACTTTTTCTTAAAAATCTGATTAATTTTACTTGAAAAACCGTAATTTTATTTTAAAGAAACCATTTTTTATGGAAAATGTTTTCTTATAATATCTCCCAAATAATATATATGGTAAGTTTGTAAGGTAGATATATCCGGACAAATGAGGTAAGAGTTGGGACACTAATAATAAATTTGAAATCATTTGTCAATTGCATATAAGAGATTTGGATATTGTTTCAAATTAAAATTTTTAAAATGTAATAAATTTCTTAATTTTTTTTTCTGTATATTTAAATTTTCTTTAAAAGAATCATTTATCTAAGTGAGCAATGCTAATGTAAACAGAGCCTCCAACACTATAAATACAATATCTTTGAACGTGTTCTATCCATCCAAATCATAATATCAGCGAATCATTGAGATAAAACAGAGTGTGAAGATGAAAAGAGTGTCTACATCAGTTTTTTGTTTGGCAATTGTGTTACTCCTCACAGTTGCAGCCATGAAACCAGTGAATGGGTTCAGCTGTGTGCAGGCAAAGCTCTCATTGCTCACATGCTTACCTTTTCTCACCACGAATCAAGAGAGTCCATCAAGTACTTGTTGTAATGCAGTGAGCAATGTGAGAGCTTCAACACCTACAAAACCTGAACTTCGTGAGGCATGTGAGTGTCTTAAGGCAACTGCCAATGAAATTCCTAACCTAAACAAAGACAAAGTTGCTCAACTTCCTAAATTATGTAATGTTGATGTTGGTTTTCCCATCTCCACGGACATTGATTGTAGCACGTAAGAATTCTTTTTTACATATATATTTTTGTTAATTTATACATATTCCTAGCCCTCCTTCATTTATATATATTTGTGCACTTTTTTTTTTTCAGGATCTCCCTTTGAGCAAGAGTTTGAGGATGAAATGGGACATTAAAAATGCTGGATTATGCTTGAAACTTCCTTTTTTTCTCATAAAAAAATAAGATTGTTTACTCAACTTGTTCCACACAGGCATTTTGTATTGAAACCAAGGATTATTGAATAGATATTTGTTTTGTTGGTATTCTTCATTGTTTTAATGTCTGAGATTCCCCCGCCTAAATAAAACAATCAAAATTAAACTATTTGCAGTTAAGTTTATGATAGGTATTATTATAGATTTTGATAATTATGTTTAAAATGTAAGGTTAAAAATATAAAATATAAAAAATAACACTAAATTCATGATATAAATTATATTTTATGGAAGATTGTTTACTAAACTTGTGTGGAACAGGTATTTGTATCAAAAGTAAATGATTATTGAATACATATTGTTTTTGTTAGTATTCTTTACTGTTTTGTTGTTTGAGATTCGTCCCCTAAATAAAATAATCGAAATTAAACTATTTACACTTAAGTATATATTAAATATTATTATAAATTTTAATAATTATGCTTTAAATTTAAAGTTCATTAAAAATAAAAATATAAAAAATCATACCAAACTCTTAAACACTCAAAATCGGTAAGAATTGTGTATTATTGTATGCAAGTGATAATATATGCAAGTTGAGCCGAGAATGCACACTTATTATTATGAATTTGAATATCTATGCTAATAGTTTAAAATTCATTAATCATTGTTATTATTTAAAAACTGATTAAAATATAAAAAATTCAAAGTATTAAAATCATTCCAAATTCCCGATAAAAAATATATTTTATGAAATATAAAGAAACGTATCTATTATAAAAAAAAAAACTAAATAAATATATGGTAAAGTGAAATCAGCTTATCAAGATGTTATTAGGTTACAAATGATCATGAAAGAAAAATCAAGAGGTTTAATTTTCTTAAAACAAATTAGTTAGAACACCGATAAAAAGTGAGTACACCCGTAAAATAATAATAACTTCAAAACTTAACTTAACTCGGTAACATCCGATTTTAGTTTAGAGAATGCTAACGGGTGTCCTTAATATATTGGTTAAGGAATAACTAATGTGTTTTAATTTTTTTTTTTTATATTGAAAGTGAAAATAATTAAATATATTAATTAAAATAGTATAAATACATATAACAAAATTTATAAAGACTAAAATACTTAAATTTTTAGACAATAATTTTATGACACAAAATAATGACTTTAAAATTTTTAAGGTCTTTACTAAAAAATAAAAAATATATATCTACTTTAGTTATTTTTTTATGTAAATTTTTAGATGTTTAACGCTATTGTTTTACTGTTTTTTCTTTTAATTAAAATTTTATTATGTTTAATTATATTTAATTTTTAGCAACATTAAAATATAGTTATTTTATTATTTAATTATTTTTTTAATTTTTATTGGTGAGTATTAAATAAAACATTAAACACACTGTAAAATATTTATGGACATTTTTTCTTTTAAATAAAATAAAATAAAATTGAATGAATGAATGATTATTAGGTAAGATTTTATTTAATATTACACTTAAATATATAATTTTATAAAATTCGATGCATATTAATCATTCTTAACTAGAATACACCATTGTGATAGATAAACCACCGAAAACTAAGAGTGCCACTTTAAACCCAAATATTGCCTATTCTCATACACAACACCTTTATGTTAACATCATCCCAACTCATTAATTATGACTCCTTCTTGGTTCACTAACATGTTTTTAGACATTTTCAGGGTTAATTCTCTTTGATCATTGAAAATTTAGAATGCTACTATTTCAAATTTATGGTGTCAATGATCAAACTTTGATAAAAATATTTGTGATATTGAACTTTGTTATAAAAGACCATCACAAAATCCATCAATTACATCATACTATCAATTTATTTATCACATCATTAATAACACTTAGAATTGTTATAAAAGAATATTAATAATTGAGTTAAAAGAATTATATCTCTTATTTTTAAGTTTAAGAATTGTTCTTATGAGGCCAAAGTAGTCTGGTGGTCATGAACAAAAGAGGGGGAAGATGTCTTCAAAAGACACTTCAATACCAAAGTCAATATGAGGTATTATGAATTAATGTCAGAAAGAATGTAATGTGTCATTTGTAAATAAAGTGTGTCCTTTATATTAGAGTTCATGAGCCTAACTTAGTTGGGCTTTGGTTCAATTGACCTAATTACCTACTCATCAGACTGAGTTAATTAACCTTGAATTTATCTTTTTTGGGATGATGATTATACTGACTTGACATATAGATATGATCCGAATACGTGCCATCCTTCAGGGTCGACATGTATTCGGTTGGGCTGTGTATATTAAAGGATACCTTGGTCGTGTAACCCCACTAGCCCTCAAGATGTGTACTCTTGGGATATTTGTCTGTGTATATCTATTTATTTTTAAAGTTTAGAAATTAAAATATATGAAATTTTGGATAAGAATGAATTTCAATTTCATACAAAAGTTAAAAGAATAAAAACATTTATAACCCTACTCAATTTATCTCTACTTTCACACTCATCGTAATTATTTATTTCATATAATTTATCTCAAATTACTCGATAGTACTTTAATTTATCTCCAATTAAATATAACTCATATTTATTTATTTTATTTCATTTATCACGCACGCACGAATCTTTCTTGATATTTACATTTTTATTAGGGTTAAATATGTTTTTGGTCCCTTAACTTTCAGTGGATTTTGGAATTTGTCAATTTCGAAACTATGGACCAATTTAGTCCTTCATCTTTCGAAATATGTAAATTTAGTCCTTTTAATCAAATTTCATTATATTTATTTGATGTTTCGTACGCATTTCAGGATTGTATTTGAGTTGTTTATACTGTTTGACACATTTTTGTTTTAATGTTAAGTCAAATACTATATTGAAACGCGCTTGAAATGTCAAATAAACTTAACAAAATTTGATTAAAATGACTAAATTCACGTATTTCAAAAAATGAAGGACTACATTGGTTCAAAGTTTCGAAATAAACTAATTCCAAAATTAACTAAAAGTTAAGGGAACAAAAACATATTTAACCCTTTTTATTATTATATTGAATTATAACATTCTAATTCATATATGATCATTTTAAAATTCTTGCTCTGATTTTTTTTAACATCGTCCTTTTATAATCCAAATAAATATAAAATATAAAAAAATAAAGTAAAATTAATTTTTTAGTATTATTTTATACTCTTTATATTTGTTTGGGTGGTATATAAATTATCATTGAAAAACACATCTCAGTTTTGTTGGCAAATAATTTTTAAAAAATAGCTTTTTTATATTGGTTTTATTTAATTTATATTTTAAATAAATTTTACTTAAAATTTTGTTTAATTTTACTTGAAAAATCGTAATTTTATTGTAAAGAACCATCTTTTATGAAAACATTGTCTTATAATATTTTTTATATAAAATATATATATATATATATATATATATATATATATATATATATATATATATATATATATATATCAGAGATTTTTGTATTCTTTTCAATTAAAATATTTTAAAAGTAATAAAGTAGTTAAGCTTTTTCTTTAAAAAATTATTTCTCTCATATGACAATGTTAAAAAAATCATTTATTAATTTTTTTCTTTATATTTTAACCCGGTCATTAATGTAAGATTCTTAGTCATTAATGTAAGATTCTTATCTAAATTTGGTAGAGGGTTCTATGAAATTTTAATTATCTAAAGTATTGCTGGTATTTTATCTATAAATTTTTGTTATCGTAATTTTATTTTAAAGAATCATTTTTTAAAAAAAATAGTTGTCTTATAATTTCATAATATCATATTTAAAAATACATCCTGACTTTTATTGATAAATAATTTCTAAAAATTAGCTTTTTATATTCTTTTTATTTAATTGTAATATAAATAAGTTTTACTTAAAATTTATTTAGTTTTACTTGAAAAATCGTAATTTTATTTTAAAGGAACCATTTTTATGAAAAAAAGTTGTCTTATAATATCTCTTTGATAATATATGATAAGCTTCTCAAGTATATCTACTCGACCAATAAGTTAAGAGCTGAGATACTAATAATAAATTTGAAATCAAAAATTACCTGTATATAAGAGATTTTGGTATTATTTTTAATTAAAGATTTTAAAAAATAAAAATGTATTAATTTGTTTCTTTACATATTTAATTTTTCTTTAAGAGAATAATTTATATTAGTGAACAATACTATCATGAATAAAGCTCACAGCACTATAAATATAACATCTTTCAAAGTGTTCCATCATCCAAATCAAAAATAACAGTGAATTATTGAGATAAAACACATTGTGACAATGAAGAGAGTGTCTACATCAGTTTTTGGTTTGGCAATTATGTTACTCATGACAGTTGCAGCCATGAAACCAGTGAATGGGTTTAGCTGTGTGCAGGCAAAGCTCTCATTGCTAACATGCTTACCTTTTCTCACCACGAATCAGCAGAGCCCATCAAGTGCTTGTTGTAATGGGGTGAGTGTTGTGAGAGCTTCAGCACGTACAAAACCTGAACTTCGTGAGGCATGTGAGTGTCTTAAGGCAACCGCCAATAAAACTCCTAACCTAAACAAAGACAAAGCTGTTCAACTTCCTAAATTATGTAACGTTGATGTGGGTTTTCCCATTTCCAAGGACATCGACTTTAACACGTAAGAATTCTTTTTTTATATATTTTTTTCTTAATTTATACATACTCATATCGCTTATTCATTTATATATATATTTGTTCACATTTTTTTTAGGATCTCTCTTTGAGCAAGAGTTTGAGGATGACATGGGACATTGAAAATGTTGGATTATGTTTAGAACTTACTTTCTTTTTCATGAGAAAAATAAGATTATTTACTGAACTTGTTCCACAAAGGCATTTGTATCGAAAGCAATGATTATTGAATAGATATTTCTTTTGTTGGTATTCCTTATTATTTTAATGTTTGAGATTCATCCATCTAAACAAAATAATCAAAATTAGTTGGCTTATCAACTTTCAAAAAAAGATCATAACGGTAATAACAATGCATTATATATTGAGGACCTGCGGTAAAACTTTCAACTTGATCTAACGATTAATGAAGCAGGAATTCAAATGTTTTCGAGATGACTCAGAGTTGAAAAATTCACAAATTTCAAGTCATCCCAATGTACCAATTTATCAAATTTTACTATTAACATGTTTTATACAACTTAGCCACTCAACTTAAAGAAACAATGCAATTTGAGGTTCAAAAACACAAATTTATTACACAACCAAAAATTAAAAACAAAAATCAACATAAAATAGCTAAAATTAGCTCTCATCACTTTAAAGAAAAAAGTTCTTTCACACCTTCCCACGTATTCCTACAAAACCTAATTACACCTACAAGAATACCATTTTCAAGTTGTAATTCTTGAAAAAAGAGGTAGAATGGAAACTTGCTCTACTCATGAAGTTCATCGGATAGAATGGAATAGCTTTTCGAGATGACTCCAAAGGTTTACTCTAATCAAATAAGAGATGAAAATAGAGGTGAGATTGGAAGAAGGAGATTTAGATGAACCGGAACAAGGAAAAAGAGTTTTGAGCATGTGTACAAGAGGAGGGGATTCTGTTTTAATTTTAAAAGGAGTTTTACAATATATATATATATATATATATGAACCTTTTATAATAAGTGTGATTGTTATTAATGATGTGACGAATAAATTGATAGTATGATGTAATTCATGGATTTTGTAAAGTAAATGCTATTTGTAAAAGCTAAAGTCCTTCTTAAAATATGTGTTATACAAACAATTATTTTATAACAGGAGTTTATGTGAATCGTGTGCATATTATCAGAAAGAATCCAATGTTTCCTAGTGTAACTTCAATGTTGTTCCGTTGCTACCTCCTCGTTCGTGTTAAGAAATAGTGAAAAATATGTACTAATTTTGACTAGGTAGTTTGTTGTATAGTTTTGTAATATATTTTAGCAGTTAAATAAAAAGTGTCATTTATTAAAAAAAAAAAAGTGATTATGATTGTGGAATTAGAAACGATACTTCCTAAATTTAATTATGTAATTGTAGAGATTAAGCGGTCTTAGTTCATAAAAGTAAATGTTTAAAATCTGATGTTGCGACTAAATTACACTAAAAAAACATAATTATTTTTAATCGGAGTTATTTTTAGCATTTCTGATAATTTTAACTCTGAGAAATAACTTTACCTAAGAATTTTCCTAAAATAATCATCGTGGTTAACATATTATTTGAGATTTCTAACAACTTTGGAACTAGCGCAGTTTATTTGGGATTTACAAAACCCTAATATGATTTGGGTGTTTCAGAAACCCCGTTAACACCTGGGGGTTTCATTGCTAAGTATTCTAATCAAACACAATCTGACATTAGTTGATTAGTTAAAAATATAATTATGTTTATTTGTTTTTTTTAACTATTTTTTTTATTTTATCTTTATTTAATTTTGTATTCATGTACATATGTTGTAGGTCATTTTGATATTTATTACAAATAACTAAATATTAATAATTAAGGTAAGAGAATAAAAGAGGGGAAGTGTCTCATCCCAAACTGAGTCCGAGATATTAAGAATCAATGTTAGAAAGAAAAAATGTAACATGTATTTCTTAAAGTGTATTATTTATATTAAGATTCATGGGTCTTATCTGGTTGGACTTTGGTTCAGTTTACCTAATTACCTGCTAATCGGAATGAGTTAATTAATTTTGGATTTACTTTTTTTGAATGATGGTTATACTAACTTGGCGTACTAGTATGATATCAGCATGTGTCATCCTAATGGGTTCACATGTACTCAAATGGGTTGTGTATGTTAAGGGGTACCTTAGTGGTGTAATCCCACTAGCTTTCAGGCTATGTACTCTTGGGGTATTTTGTTCATCTTTTAAATTTATGAATTAAAATATATGAAAGTTATGAATAAAGACGAATTTCAATTTCGTATAAAAGTTTAAGGAGTAAAAACTAATTTATCTTTAATTACTAGTACTTTAATTTATCTCTAATTACATATAACTTAAAATGTCTCATTAGTAATTAATTTAAGTGACCAAAAGTTGTCAGTTACTATAATGACTAATTTAGATACCAATTTACAAAGTAAAAATTATTGATTACTAAAATAGTTACTATTATGAATAAATATTATAATCGATCACTAAATTGGTTTTTAAAATTAGTTACCATGGTTTTAGTTACTAAAGGAAATTGGTTAATAAACATTAGCTACCTAGGTTTTGGCTAACAAAATGACTTAGTTACTAAATTAGTCTCTAATTAATTAGTGACTAATTTAGTGACCAATTATAATTTTTTATTTATAATATTAACTATTTTAATAACCAATAATTTTTAATTTTATAAATTGGTATCTAAATTTGTCACTATAGTAAGTAACAACTTTTGATTACTAAAATGGGTTATTAATGAGATATTTTATTAAAGTGATGTATAAGGACCTATGAGATAAGAGTCGAGATTTCAATAATAAATTTTAAATCATAGGTCACTCGTATAAGAGATTTTGGTATTATTTTTAATTAATTTTTTTTAAAAGTAATAAATTTATTGAGTTTTTTCTTTAAATAATTAATTTTCTTTTAAAAAAATTATTTCTCTCATTAAACAATGTTAAAAAAATCATTTATTAATTTTGTTTCTTTATATGTTTAATTCAGTCGTTAATGTAAGATTCTTATCTAAATTTGGAAGAAGGGTTTTATGAAATTTTAATTATCTAAAATATTGCTGGTATCTTATCTATAAATTTTGTTATCGTAATTTTATTTTAAAGAAACCATCTTTAAAAAAATGGTTGTCCTATAATTTCATAATATCATATCATATTTTAAAAATACATCCTGAGTTTTGTTGATAAATAATTTCGAAAGATTAGCTTATTTTTGTTCAATTATTTTTTAAATAAATTTTACTTAAAAATCTAATTAATTTCACTTGAAAAATCGTAATTTTATTTTAAAGAAACCATCATTTATGGAAAATGTTTTCTTATAATATCTCCCAGATAATATATATGGTAAGTTTGTTAAGTAGATATATTCGGATGAATGAGTGAGGTAAGAGTTGGGACACTAATAATAAATTTGAAATCACTTGTCACTTGAATATAAGAGATTTGGGTATTATTTCTAATTAAAAAAATTTATAAGTAATAATTTTTTTTAAGAGAATCATTTATTTGAGTGAATAATGGTAATGTAAACAGAGTTCACAACACTATAAATATAACATCTTCCCTTGTGTTTCATCATCCAATTCCAAATCAAAAACAACAGTGAATCATTGAGAAAAAAACAGAGTGTGAAAATGAAGAGAGTATCTACATCAGTTTTAGGTTTGGCAGTTGTGCTACTCGTCACAATTGCAGCCATGAAACCAGTGAGTGAGTTCAGCTGTGTGCAGGCAAAACTCTCATTGCTGACATGCTTACCTTTTCTCACCACGAATCAAGAAAGTCCATCAAGTGTTTGTTGTAATGCGGTGAGGAATGTGAGAGCTTCCACATCTACAAAACCTGAACTTCGTGAGGCATGTGACTGTCTTAAGGCAACCGCCAATGAAACTCCTAACCTAAACAAAGACAAAGTTGTTCAACTTCCTAAATTATGTAACGTTGATGTGGGTTTTTCCATCTCCAAAGACATTGATTGTAGCAAGTAAGAATTCTTTATATATATATATATATATATATATATATATATTTATTAATTTATACAAACTCATAGCCCTCATTCATTTATAAATATTTGTTTATATCTTTTTTCAGGATCTCTTCTTTAGCAAGAATTTCAGGATGAAATGGGACATTGAAAATGTTGGATTTATGCTTGGAACTTCCTTTCTTTCTCATGAAAAAAAATAAGATTGTTTACTTAACTTGTTCCACAGATGCATTTGTATCGAAAGTAAATGATTATTGAATAGATATTTATTTTGTTGGTATTCATTTCTTCATAGAGTCTCTTGGTATTTAATTATGATGTATGGTTTTACCACTTGATATCTCCAACACATTTACTAATTTGTTGTATGATATACATCTTGAGCATAAGTCTATAATATTAATCAATGGTCTTATACGTTATTCAAACAACAAATTTCGATAGATTTTGTAGAAACTTTGATACTATTTTAAGGAGTGAACTTTAATTCTAACATTTTTATTTTTAAATAATTATATTATTTTACCTATACCTCATCAAAACAAGAGTTAGAAAATATTAGACTTTAACTTTGTGATTAAATTCATATATCAAAATAAATGTTTTGTATTTTGTCTAGATAAAGTCTTAATATTGAAAAGCAAATAGAGTAATTTTTAAGAAATATTGTGAATAAGTAAAATTAAATAATGATAAACATAAATAAGAAGAAAACAAAATTTAAAAAAGGATATATTAATCAAAAAAGTTAATTGACTAAAAAAAAAATAATATAAATATATATATATATATATATATATATATTAAAAAATGTATTTTTAAGGTATCTTCTGAAGATAAGAAGAAAAAAAAAATCAGATAAGATAAAATTGCAATTAATGAGTGTAATCATAACTATACTAATTAATTAATTAACTTATTCATTAATTAACTAATTAATTAATTAACTTATTTATTAATTAACTAATTAGTTAATTAACTTATTCATTAATTAACTAATTAATTAATTAATAAGAGAGAAAGATGGAGAGGGGGAGAGAGAAAGAAAAAAAATGTAAGAGAAAGAGAAAGAGCAAAAGAAAATTTAGAGGAAGGTTCTAAGAAATTTTAATTATCTAATGTATTGTTGGTGTGTTACCCTAATCAACGAGAAAAACATTAAATAACAACTAACTTTTGATATTACAAATAATCGATCATTATAAATACTAATTTATAAAATAAAAATTATTAATATCTAAAGTTGTTTGTATTATGTATAAACAAATATAATTATTGTGTGAATTAGATTTTAATTTAGTCTCTAATATTAGTTATCTAAATTTTAACTTTTACAGAAATTAATATATAAATTGATCTTATTGATTTGAAAAACACATCCTTAGTTTTGTTGGTAAATAATTTCAACAAATTAGCTTTTTCAAACAATTATTTTTATTAATTGTATTTTAAATAAAGTTTACTTAAAAATTTGTTTGATTTTGGTTGAAAAGTCATCATCTTATTCTAGAGGAAGAAAAATGTCATCTTATAATATCTCTTAGATAATATATATGATAAGTTTCTAAAGTAGATGTATCCGAACATGAGTTAAGAGTTGAAATACTAATAACAAATTTGGAATCATAAGTCATTTAATCTTATATAATTTATTAATTTTAATATTATTTTTAATTATAAATTTATTAATTATATATATATATATATATTTAATTCAGTTATTAACGTAAACATAGGTCACAAATTACTATAAATGTAACATCTTGGAGAGCATTACATCCATCCAAATCAAAATCAAAAATAGAAGTGAATCATAGAGGTAAAGCAGAGTGTGAAAATGAAGAGGGTATCTGCATCAGTTTTTTGTTTGACAGTTGTGTTACTTCTCATAGTTGGAGCCATGAAGCCAGTAAATGGCTTTAGCTGTTTGAAGGCAAAACTCTCACTGATAACATGCTTACCTTTTCTCACCTTGAATGAAAATAGCCCTTCAACTGCTTGTTGTAATGCGGTGAGCAATGTAAAAGTTTCAGCACCTACGAAACCTGAACTTCGTGAGGCATGTGAGTGTCTCAAGGCATCGTCTGATGAAATTCCTAACCTAGACAAAGATAAAGCCATTCAACTTCCAAAACTATGTAAAGTTAATGTGGGTTTTCCCATCTCCAAAGACATCAATTGTACCAAGTAAGAATATCTTTTTTTATATATTTTCTTAATTTATACATACTCACCAACATAATTCATTTGTTTTTACTGACATTTTTTTTCTCAGCATCTCTCTCTGAGTAAGAGTTTGAGGATGAAATGAGACATTGAATATGGTGGATTATGCTTGGAACTTCCTTTTATTTTCATGAAAAAAATAAGATTATTTACTCAACTTGTGTGGAAGAGACATTTGTATTGAAAGTAATGATTATTGAATACATTTATATATGTTGTTGGTGGTATCCATTTCTTCCCAGTCTCTTTGAATTTAATTATGATGTATGATTTTAATGTTTTGATATTTTTTTAAGACAAATTAGTTAATAGATAAATAAGCGAAACGATTTTCAACGGTAATAAAAAACGAGTCCAACGGAAAGATGTAATTCCACTTTTTATTCTTTTAACCGCTTTGATAGATAGACCACCGAAAACAAAATGCAACGTATATGTGGACCACACTCCAATAGAAAAATAAGAAGTCATTAATATTCATATACAAATAATTAATTTAATAAGAAAAACTTCACTAAAGATTATCGGTTATTTTGATCTAAAAAAATTATTCTTAAATAACCGAATTATATCCTACAAAGACTTTCAAAAGAACTTACAACACTCAAAGCCTTCAACTTCAAGGATATTCGTCCTTTCTTAATCAAATAAAAGTTGTGTCTACAAAAGATATTTTGATGCTAAAGTTAGTCAAGTGCGTCAGTAAATAGTAAGTACGATAATTAATAAACTAATTAACATATCTCGTAAAATGTGTTAATTATATTCTTGTTCATAGGTCCTTACCTAAATGGGTTTGGGTCACGTGACCTAATTTCCTGTTAATCTTGAATTATCATAATTGATTGTGGATCATTGTGACTAATATATTTAGTGCGATGTCATCTTGGTTGAATAGGTAGAGAGTGGGTTCATGTTGGCTTAGTAGTCTGACATGTATTCGACTAGGGAAAGGTCCCTTGTTGTCATGGTCGAGAATAACTTGGACTTGTACATTACACTAGTCTCGGAGCTTTAACATGCTACATGTTGACTTACTTGCAATGAACTTTGTGATGTTATGTAGGAAAATTATAGGACAAAAAATAAATTCGCTTGGTTTTAAACTTAGTATAACTCAAAGTCATGATTCTATTTGGTTTCTACAGCCAACAATATACTTTGAGAATATACAAGAAGATAAAAGAACTTCAGATTGGATATAAAATTTTATACAAAAAATTAGAAGAATATTCTCGGGTGTCAATGGAATTGGAGAGATAAAGATTAAAAAAAATCGATCTAATTTAAGTCAAAATATATATGGGATTTCCAAAGTTATTAATAGAAAGTACAATAGTCGGTCGTTAATCCTAGCCTCACTGGATACTCGGTTCATTTCTTATTTGTAAAAAAAATTGTATTTTTCTTTTTGTTGTATGACTCTATAAGTATAAAACTTAATATATTTTATACCAATAATATAATTAGTGAAGCTATATCAACTTTTTTTTTTATGAATAAATAAATAAATGTTTGATATCCACAAATGCTTAAAAAACGAGAAAGTAATTAATTAAAAAATATTACACATATATATATATATATATATATGATGTGTGTGTGTGTTTTTGTGTGTGTTAATTTTTATGATCTTCTTTATTTATCTACATTTATATTATCTAACTTGTTTATAATTAAGGAACCCCATTTTTCTTTTTTAATGTTAGAATTTATGATTGTTTTAATTTTTTAACTTCTCACATTTATTGTTATTAAATTTGTAAACGTGGTGAAGACGAAGTAAAGTGAAAATAATAACAAAAAAGTAAATAATTTTGAAAAAAATAATTAAAAATATAAATATTAATTATTTGTTAATATAAGTGTTAAAAAGTTTCACTAAAAGATTTTTCTGATTTTACCTTTTATGTAAGAGATGTGAAAAATTAAGATAACGAGAAAATGTTTTGTGTTTGGATTATATGATGAATTTACTTGTCCTTTTTGTATTTTAATTTTAATTATTTATTTATGTAATAGAAAACATATAATAATGAAATATTAAATTAAAATACTTGATTTTATTCATTATTTTCATATTTTTATTTTATTAAAATATAAAAACATACTAATAAAATATTAGTGATATAATAATTTAAAATTATTAAATGTTTTTTACATTTTATATTTGTAACCATAGGTATTAAAAAATCATAATTGATTATAGATTTTTATATAATTGATTAATTTATGTTTTTTTAATCGATTGTAAAAGAAATATATAGTTGAATTACATATTTTTCTTCACAAATATGCTCGACATATCGTGGAAAGTATTATTAATATATACTAATGTAATCATGTAATAAAGCCCAACTAGTCATCAATAAAATGACAGTTTATTTAGATTGGATTTATTTGGATTAGGCTCATGAATTATTAGAAGTAAGTTTTAAGCCTAACTTACTTAAACTTAAAAGTTATTTCTATTATGGTATTAGAGTTAAATTAGAGTCTATTATAACGAGTTTTGTTGGATATTTTGTTTCATCCGATATCGGGCCACTAATGGACCACCCACTAATTTTTTGTTCACGCCACGAGATGAATATACCTTAGCGTATGGGAGGTGTGTTGGAAGTCGACTAGAAATAAGACCAGTTTTGTGGGATTGAATTATACTTAAAACTTACTTGTAACATGAATCTCGAATATTAAATAGAAATGGTTCACATAATTAAATGGAAATAAATTATATAAAAAAACTGAATAAAAAATACCAAGAACATATATAAAAAGCACATTTATTAATCACCAATTCCAACATAAATGTTTGTTGAGAGAAGTTCAACAAACAATCTAATTATTCTGTTACAAAAATAGAAAAATCGAAGCATAATCCACCGTTGCTACCATTGAATGTTGTGGCTTAAAGTCTGAAAGAAGAAAAGAAAGGAAAAGCAATGTGAAGAAAAGCAAATGAATGAAAATATTAAGATGAACTATGTATAGGTGAAAAAAGAAGTCTTACTTTTCGCACTCCAAGTCCTTGGAGAAGAGAAAATGGACACTGATTTTACAAGTTTTGCAAAGATTATTGACTCTGTCTTTGTCTAGGTTAGGAACCTGAGATGCTCCTTCCTTAAGGCACTTACATGCAGCTTTTTTTTCTTCCTTTGTTGGTGTCGATTCTATGAGTTTGGTCAATCCTTGGCAGCAAGGAGTTGAAGGAGTATCAGTTTTCTTGGTCAGAAAATCTAAGCATGGCGCCACTAAGGATTTTTCCTGGTCACAGGTTAAGCCCTTCGATGCCTCTTTGGCCGCAACTGTGAAAACTAACACAACTAGTAGAGTGAAGAATGATACAAACACAGACTTCATTTTGACACAAAGGGTTATCTTAATGATTCACTCGTGTTTTGATTTTGGATGGATGAAACGTTGAGGGAGATGTTGCATATTTATAGTCACATACATGGTACATTTTGAGCTTTTATCACGTGACCATTGTTTATGACTATTAATCACTTCTTGTTCTTTTCCTTTCTTGTTCTTGGAATATGGTCCACAAAATCACAAAATAATATGACAAAGTATGAGTTACGTTTTGTTACTTGTTTTATGGTTAAAGTATTACTTTGGTCCTTGATTTTGTTAAGAAATATGAAATGGGTCCTCCAATTGATTTTTGTCTCAATTTGGTTTCAATTTTTTAAATTTAATTTGATCTTTTTCGGTTAGTTTTCCATAAACGGTATTAAATTCTAAAAAATCACAAATTGACATGTGATACTGACTTTAACATAGTTTATGAACAACTAATGGCAATACCCAAATAGAATCACTTTTAAAAAATCATGATCAAATTGAGACAAAAATTAAACTAAAAGATCAATTTTACACTTATTGACATTTTATTAATTTTTTTATTTGTTTCAATGGTTTTGACATGTAATAATTTTGTTGTCATTAACTTTTTCTTTTGTTTTCTCTGGATGTGGTAAAGATCAATGGCGGATCTTCGTCAAGATTTATGGAAGAGTCAAAATAATACATTCAAAATTTATATATTTAATATTATTGTTACTAATTTAATAAAAATGAATATATAATTTAGTAAACTATAATTATGAAAGAAATTACACATATATAAAGGATTGCACATCGTTTTTTCATATTCTTGAACTCATTAATAATTGAATCATAATTAAATTTTTCAGTTATATTCTTTTCAATGTAAATAACCATATTATCTGCAACATATTCATCTTCCATTTTTATTAATGTGCATAGATAGATTCAAAAAGCTCTCACAAGCTTTTGTTTCATTGTTATACGATGAGTAATCATATTGTCTTGTTTTCATTTTCACCGGTAATTTCTCTTTTATCATTTTTAAAAAATAAATTTATTCACTTGTTTTTCATCAATATACCTATTTAAAAAAGAATTTATCATAATCTAATCAAAAATTGATAGACATAATTACTAAAAAAACTATGATAATCAAGTTATAACTAAAAACCAGTTACAAAAAATCACATAATACATTACTTGTTCTTCTATATTCATAAGAAATGAATATAAAAAGGGTCATGAGATAAAAAATAATGTTAAATATTAAAAAAATATTTCACTATCAAGTGAGACAAGAGAGTTACTTTTGTTTTCTTTAAGAATATATAAAAAATGAGAATAAAAAATAATGAGTTTTGGTCTAACTTTTCTTTTTTTCAATAACAAAGTAACAAAAACACGTGTCTAAACGTGAAAGATGAATACAAAATGTAAAAAACTTAAAAGATAATAAAAGAGAAAATAAAAAATATCTTAATAATATTTTTCTTTATTATATTTGATTTTGTTTATTTACTAACATTAAACATTTATAATTTACAAAGTTTGAGGGGATTGTGGTCCACACCTACTCCTTCTAGAAGTACCCACAAAACAAGATAAATAATTAAAAATCAATAAAATAATAAATATAATAAAATCATATTAAATTATTATATTTTGTAAATTAATTAATTTTAATATATTTTTATTTTGAAAATAACTTTTTTTATAATAAATTTTATAATTTTTAAAACAACTTTATTTTATCATGTCAAAGAAATCATTTACAAATTTTCAAAAAAATTTCTTATTTCTCTTCATCTTTCCTTCCATCCAAATAACCATACTTTCTCCGCTCATTTTTACTCTCTTCAATTCATCCTACAACAAGCTAAATAAAATGTTTTCTCTCATATCTTAATTTTTAAAATCTCTTACATAGAAGATAAAATTAGAAAATTCTTTTAGTTAAAATTTTAATACTTATATTAAGAAATAATAAATATTTGTATTGTTAATTATATTTTAAAAATTTATTTCTTTTCTTTGTTATTCTTTTCACTTTATAAATTAACAATAAATGTTAGAAATTAAAAATAAAAATAAAAAACCACAAATAATTCTAACCTCATGAAAGCAAAATGAGATACAAACATAATACATTCATTCATTATCTTGTCTTGTCTTGTTTTGAACATCTAGAACTCCTTCCAAGAAAACAAACAAAAAAGTTTGAAACATAAAAAAGAGAGAATTATATTTTAACTCTCATTTTTTATTCTCTGATGTAATATAGTATGGATCATTGATTTCTTTGAAGAAAATGGTAGTAATACATTAAGGACAATAATACTTTAATTCATTTTTTTTATTCATTTTTAACTCACCATTAGGTCATCATATCACATCATTACAAATAATCAAAATAGATGATCTAATAGTAATTGAAGTAGTGAGTTAAAAATGAGTCAAAAAAGTGGGGTTAAAATATCATAATACGAACATTAATCAATGACTTACACTAAATCACATCAGAACATAAAAAATAAAAGTCAAAAAATAAGAATTTTGGATCAAGCGTAACTCATACTTCATCTGTGGACCATACTCCAAGAAAAAGAAAAGAACAAAACGTGATTAATAGTCATAAATAGGTGACGTGATGAAAGCTCCAAATGCACCATGCATGTGGCTATAAATGTAACATCTCCCTCACTGTTCCATCCATCCAAAAGCATTAACACAAGAGTGAATCAGTGAGATAAACCTGTGTATCAAAATGAAGCCTGTGTTTGTATCATTCTTCACTTTACTTGTGTTAGTCTTCACAGTTGCAGCGAAAGAGCCATCGAAGGGCTTAACCTGTGACCAGGAGAAAACCTTAGTGGCGCCATGCGTAGATTTTCTGACCAAGAAAACTGATACCCCTGCAACTCCTTGCTGTGAAGGGTTGAAGAAAATCATAGAATCGTCACCTACAAAGAAAGAGAAAAAAGCTGCATGTAAGTGCCTTAAGGAAGCAGCATCTCAGGTTCCTAACCTAGACAAAGACAGAGCCAATAATCTTTGCAAAACTTGTAAAATCACTGTCGATTTTCTCTTCTCCAAGAACTTTGAGTGCGAAAAGTAAGACTTCTTTTTTCACCTATACATAATTCATCTTAATATTTTCATTCATTTGCTTTTCTTCACATTGCTTTTCCTTTCTTTTCTTCTTTCAGACTTTAAGCCACAACATTCAATGGTAGAAACGGTGGATTATGCTTCGATTTTTCTAGTTTTGTAGCAGAATAATAAGATTGTTTGTTGAACTTCTGTCAACAAACATTTATGTTGGAATTGATGATTAATAAATATGCTTTTTATATATGTTCTTGGTATCTTCTATTCATTTTTTTTATATATAATTTCTTTCCATTTAATTGTGATGAACCATTTGTGTTTAATATTTGAGATTCACGAGCCTAATCCAAAATTAATCCAATTGAAATAAGCTATCATTCTATATATGAAACCAATTAGGCTTTACTACATTATGACATTAGTATAAATTAATCAAAAAGGTAAGGTAACTAAGTAATTGAAAATAAATTAAATTATTGGAATATAAATTAAAATAATACATTAATCACTGATAAATTAGATAATTTAAATATAGATTAATAAATAGGTTTAGAATTAAATTTAGTTTATTATGTAAATATATATTGTATAATAAACTGAATTTTGAAGGCATCAAAATAGAAGAATGCGTGGGTCAAAATGAATAAAGTATTAATGAAAAATTTATAATTCTATTAAGATTATAAAATATATGTCAATTAAGATTAATATAAGAAATGTTTAACTTTACTTCCTCTTAAATTACTTATTGGATTGACATGCTACAAATAAAGCGTGCTTTTGAAAAATTAAAATTTTCTATAATCTGTGTATCACTTAGAAGATGTCACCTTATGTTGTAAGAGAAAGTTGTTAAAATTTAGTAGTCAAAAAATCATTTTTCTTCTTTATCTTGTTTTATCTTAGCATCTAGAACACCTTCCAAGAAAACAAACAGAAAAAAAAGTTGAAACAAATAAAAAAATGAAGGAAATGTAACTCATACTTTATCTTGTTTTATCTTAGCATCTAGAACACCTTCCAAGAAAACAAACAAAAAAAAGTTGAAACAAATAAAAAAACTAATGATATTATGACTTTCATTTTTTGACTCTTATATCTTATTCTTTGATGGGACTTAGTGTGGGTCATTGATTAATATACCACTATATTTTCTTTTGAAATAATCAATAATCCACACTAAATCAGGTCAGAGAATAAAAAATGAGAGTCAAAAAAGAGAATTCATAGTATAATTTTCCTAGAAAATGAAGAAAATATAACTCATACTTCATCATATTATTTTGTGGACCATACTCCAAGAAAAGGAAAACAACAAGAAGTGATTAATAGTCATAAATAATGGTAACATGATTAAAGCTCCAAATGCACCATGCTCGTGGCTATAAATGTAACATCTCCCTCAGAGTACCATTCATCCAAAATCAAACCACAAGAATGGTTAACGTTGTTCTATAAACTATATATACATCTAGAAAATAATATTTAAGAATGTCAATTACTTTATCATTTTTCAAACCTATCCTTTTTCTTAAGATATTTAAGTCTAAAAATAAATCAGATCCATTAATATCCAACACGTTCTCATGTTTTAAATATTTTTCAAGGTTTAAACATTTTTGTTTCAGAAATATACAATTTAGTGACTTTAATTTTTTTAAACTAAATAAAAAACTAAAAATATATTCATATATTTTAAATTATTCAAATCTACTTTGAAGTGTGACAATTGTTTTATCTACAATATACAAAAAATAATCAATTCTAAATAATTTTTTTCTCTATTTTTATAATTTTATTTATAACTCTTTTTTGTGATACAATTAATTCAAATTTTTGTATACACTAATTCAAATTTTCTAGTTGACATATATATATATATATTTATTTTAAATAAAAAATTGTAATATTTAAAACACTACTAAAAATAATTATATTAAACTAATGAATTAAAACACTAAAACATGTGTGATAATTGTTTTATCTACAATATACAACAAATAATTAATTCTAAATAATTTCTTCTCTACTTTCATAAATTTATTCATAACTCTTTCTTGTGATGCAATTAAAGCATTGGTTATTTTTTTGTTTTGAATTTTTGAATAAACTAATTCAGTTTTTCTAGTTAACATATCTACATATTTTTATATGAAATAAAAAATTATAATATATAAAACACTATTAAGAATATATATATATATATATATATATATATATATATATATATATATATAAAACGATTGAATTGAAATAATATAACTTGGTTTATTTTAAAGTCTCCCGTCTCAACTTTATTACAAACAAACTGTAGAGTATATTTTAAGATTAATCGTTAATAATAGTAAAAAATTGTTGTTCTTCTCAATAATAATTAAAAAATATATATTGTTCTTTTCAATTCGAGGGTAAGTTTTTTTTTCCTAAACTTTAATTATTTTTCTACACAAAAATTTAACTTTGAATCATGCTCATCTATTAAATCACAATATAATTAATAGTTTTGTAGAAAATTTTTTATTCCTCGTCAATATATATGCAAAAAAAAAATTTATAAACTCGTAAATAAAAATATATCGAAAAACAAAACTGGAAAAAAGATATGCAATTCTAATTTTAATACAAATCAAAAGCAGAATAAAAATAACAACAACACAAATATAAAGACAAGACATACTATGATGAAAAAAGTGTTATATTCAGACAACATAAGATTAAATGAATGTAATATGTAAAATTCCTAACAAAAACTGATTTTGAGAAAGAAGAAAGTAATGACAGATAAGAGAAGTTACACATAGATAAAGAAGAAAATAGAATTTAAATATATTAATTATAAGCGAATAAAGATAATTAATTATTATTTCTTTGTAAAGAAAATTATGATTTAATAAATAAGATATTAATTATTAATTATCATTTTTAATATCAATAAATATTAATAAACATTAATAATAATTTAATTAAATTTTATTTAAAACATAAATGTATAATTAATTTAATAAAGCTATACTAGTAATAAAATAATTTTTGAGACTTTTTTAAATATAATTTTATAACTAATTTAATGAAGTACTGACAAAATTTGAAGTTTTTTTTTAACATAATTTTATAAGACCTAAAACGAAAACTTTATTTGCTTTACCTTTCGGTCAGTCTTGAGTAATAAATTATAAAACAAACCACAAATTCAAACATCAAGAAAGCAAAATGAGATACAAACATAATACATTCATACTTTATCTTAGCATCTAGAACCTTCTAAGAAAACAAAAAGAAAAACAAAAAACAAATAAAAAAAAGAATGTTAATCGATGTCCTAAAAAATAATTAATATGCATGAGTTTCATCATTTTTACATTAAAAGTTGAAATAATTAAGTACATTAATTAAAATATTATAAATGCATATAACATATTTTATAAAGACAAAAATACCCTTTTAAAAATTTAGACAATAATTTTTTGATATAAAACAAGGACTTTGAAATTTTTAAAATCTCTACTTTAGTTGTTTTTTTGTATTGGTATTTTTTTTTAGATGTTCAACATTATACTTTGAGTTAAATATGTTTTTGGTCCCTCAAGTTTCAGCGAATTTTAGAATTAGTCCCTCATCAAAATTTTTGACCAATTTAGTCCTTCATCTTTCAAAATGCATGAATTTAGTCATTTTAACCAAATTTTGTTAAGTTTATCTAAAGTTTCAAGCGCATTTCATGATAATATTTAAATTATTTATACATTGTTTGACACATTTTTGCTTCAATGTTAACTTAAATACTATCATGAAATGTGTTTGAAACGTCAGATAAACTTAACAAAATTTGGTTAAAAGGACTAAATTCACGCATTTTGAAAGATGAATGACTAAATTGGTATAAAGTTTTGATGAGGGACTAATTCTAAAATTCACTGAAACTTGAGGGACCAAAAACATATTTAACCCTTATACTTTTGTTGATTTTTCTATTAATTTAAACTTTATTATCTTTAATTATATTTAATTTTTAGCAACATTAAAATATAGTTATTTTATTATTTAACTGTTTTTTTAATTTTTATTAATGAGCATTCAATAAAATATTACATACTATACCACACTTATAAGTATTTTTGTATTAATGATTATTAGGTCATATTTTATTTAATATCACAGTTAACTATGTCTTTTTATAAAATTTAATGTATATTAATTATCCTTAATGAGTGACATAAATATATTAGTTAGCAAGATACATAAAAGTAACTCATACTTCATCGTATTATATTATGAGCAATTATCCAAGAAAGGAAAAAAAAAAGGAAAACAACAAAAAGTGATTAATAGTCATAAATAACGGTGACATGATGAAACCTCCAAACGCAGCATGCATCTGACTATAAATATAACATCTCCCTCAGTGTTCCATCCATCCAAAATCAGAACACAAGAGTGAATCAGTGAGATAAAGCTGTGTATGAAAATGAAGATTGTGTTTGTAACATTCTTCACTCTACTAGTTGTGTTTGCTGCGGCTCAAGAGTCATCAAATGGCTTAACCTGTGACCAGGAAAAATCCTTATTCGCACCATGCTTTGATTTTCTGACCAAGAAAACTGATGCACCTGCAACTTCTTGCTGCCAAGGCTTGAAACAAATCATATCTTCAGCATCCACAAAGGAAGAAAAACAAGCTGCATGCTCGTGCCTTAAGGACGCAGCCTCTAAATTTCTTCCTAACATAGACAAAGACAGAGCCAATCATATCTGCCAAACGTGCAAAAGCTCAACGGACTTGGGTTGCCAAAAGTAACACTTTTTTTTTTCTTTCTCATAATTCATGATAATGTTTTCATTCATTTGCTTTTCTTCACACTGTTTTTCTTTTCTGTTTTCTTTTTTTCTCAGACTTCATTAATCTGGAGGCTTGAGCGGGATACGTGGTTTTAGAAGCGATGGATTATGCATTGAATTTGGTACTTTTGTAAAATAATAAGATTGTTCCGTGTCCTTCGCTCAACGGACATTATTATGTTCGAATTGATGATTAATAAATATGTTTTATATATGTTGTTGGTATTTTTTTTTTCTTTTATAGAATTTCTTTCCATCTAATTATGAGTCATCTGTGTTTAATATGTTCGAGACTCATCGCGTAATCCAAAATCAATCCAATGGAAATAAGTCATCGTTCTACATATGAAACTCTTCCTAAGGATCCTGATATACGGATTTGGATAGGATCGGAATATTGCAGGCATATGTGGGAATCACAACTCCTCTCATTTTTTATTGGAGTGTTTGTTCCGTCACACCCAATAAATTTTACATCAATGAGAAATCGAGTTCAAACACAATTTAAATATTTTTTCCTCCCTTTAATCTTTCAGATATATTTTAAAAACAAAATCACAATAGAATTTCAAACTCCAAAACGGACGATACCTCGTAAACATAGTAGTTGTTCCTAACAATGACATTAACATAAATTAATAAAAAAAGTCACTAATTAATTGAAATTAAATTAAATTATTGAAATATAAATTAAAATAATACATTAATGACTGATAAATTTGATAATATAGATTAATAAAGAGGTTCATAATTACACATTTAAATTGTATAAAAATCTGAATTTTAAAATCATCAAAATAGAACAATACGTGGGTCAAAATGAATAAAGTATTAATGAAAAATATATAATTCTATTAAAAGTATAAAATGTATGTCTATTAATATTAATATAAGAGTTGTTTATCTTTACTTCCTCTTAATTTACTTATTGGATTGACATGCTATAAATAAAGCGTGCTTTTGGAAAATTAAAATTTTCTATAATCTTTGTATCTTACATTTTCTTCATTTTTTTTCTCACAATTTTTTAAATTAAATTTATTTACAAGTCAAATTTGTTCTATTTTATTTTTAAGTTATGATTGCAAACGTTAAAAAGTTGTGTTTGTATCTTTTGAAATACTACTGAAGCACACATATATGTAAGAAATACAAAAAAAAAAAAAAAAACGAAATCAAAACACATGGAAAACGAGGTTAGTTTTATACAAAATACTTTCCACACTATATCGAGCAAATTCGTGAAGAAAGATATGTAATTCAATTATATTTTTTTGTAATCTATATAAACATAAATATTAATCAATTATAGAAAAGCTATAATCAATTATGATTTTAATACCTCTGGTTACAAATATAAATTAGTAAATACATTTATAAATTGAAATAATTATATAATTAATATTTATAGTATATTTTTATTTTATTAATCAAATAAAAATATTAAAATAATAAAAAATAAAGTATTTTAATTAAATATTTACTATATGTTTTTGTCATGCACATTAATGAATTTTTTCACAGACTTTTACGATTTCTTTTTATTTTTTCATCATCTTTTTCTAAATTAATTTCCGTCTTGAGACATTTATGTTGGAAATGATGATCAATGAATATGGTTTATATATCTTGATGTATCTTTTTCTAAATTACTATTATTTTTTTTTTCTTTGGCTCTTATCTTAGGAAACTACTTAAAGAATAATTATTATGGATTGAATCTAGTAAAATTTCATAATTAATTGTAATATTAAATAAAATTTGATATAATTATCATTGGTGCAGTTTTATTTTAATTAAAAAACAAAAATATTTAAATGTTATATAATTGTATTTATTATTTTATTTAATGTTCACCAATAAAATTTAAAAAATATTTAAATAATAAAATAATTATATTCTAATGTTGCTAAATAACATTAAAATATAATTAAATATAAAAAAATTTAATAAAAAATTAAACAAAAAATAATATTAAACATTTAAAAAGTTTAAAAAAAATTAAAATATGAATTTGAGACTTAATTGAATTTCTTTCTCTTTCTTGTATTAAAGAAATAGACATATTTATTTATGAAATTATTAATTATAAATACATTTATAATTAGTAGTAATTAATTATTTTTTTTACTAAAATTGATAATTATTAAAAGAATTCTTGTAACGAAGAAAAATAAAAAGAAATACATTTATATTTACCTTATTAGGTATGATCATATGGACCACTTTCCAAGACAAAAAAAGTCTTTACATATTTCCGATAAGATCATCACATATGAAAACCGTTGAAACAAATAAAAAAAAAAAAACAAAAAAAACAAAATGTAACTCATACTTCATCATATTATCTTGTGAATCATAATACTCTTAGAAAAAGGAAAATAACAAAAAAATATTAATGGTCATAAACAATAGTCACATGATGAAAGCTCAAAATGCACAATGAATGTGGCTATAAATATAATATCTCCCTCGATCTTTCATCAATCGAAAATCAAAAACACAAAAAGTGAATCACTAAGATAAACCATTGTGTCAGAAATGAAGAGTGTGTTTGTATCATTCTTGAGTATTCTAAGTGTGTTACTCGTCACAGTTGTTCCCACACAGGCATTAACCTGTGTGCAGGAACAATTCTTAGTGTCACCATGCTTGAAATTTCTGACCAAGGTAACCGATCATCCTTCACGTTATTGTTGCCAAGGATTGTACGAAATCATATTATGGACACCTACAAAGGAAGAACAACAAGCTGCATGCACCTGCCTTAATAAAGCATTCTCTTATGTTCCTAACCTAAACATGAACAGAGCCAACAGTCTTTCCAAAGATTGTAAATTCAACGTTCATCATCCCAACTCCGATGATGACTTAGATTGCAAATTTTCTCCATCATCATGAATAATTTTTCATTTAATGATCCAGATTCATTAATAAATTTGGATTCTCTGCTGATTTTTCTGTGTTGTTTCTCTATCATGTTTTTATACTATATTGATTATCATTAATTTTGACGTTTTAAAATACCAATACAGTATATTTTTAATGCTCAACAGAAGATAATATAAAAAAACCAATAAAAATTCTAGACTCTTCGTTAGTCTAATCCAAAATAAATCCAATGAAAATAAGCTGAGTCTATGTACGAAACCAATCAACTAAGCTTTTTTACATGATGACATGAGTATAGATTAATAGAGAGGGTCACTGTATAATTGAAACTAAATTAAATTGTATAAATATAAATTAAAATAATACATCAATTATAGATAAATTAGATAATATAAATATAAATTAATAAAGAAGATAATATAAATTTAAATAATTCAATATTTTTTATGCTTCAATTTCATCTTTGGTTAAGAGCTACCACAAATAAATGTGCATTCACACCCTTTATTCTTCTACCTTAGAACACTGTGTATATTGATTTACATTTGACTTTGAAGTGGTGTTTTCATCATGGAATGGCATAAAAGGATGAAGTAGGGAAGAAATTTAGGATAAAGTGTTTATTAATGTAGAAATTTATATTATGCGGTTTACATCCACTTATATAATATAAACTTGCATTATTTTTAGTTGATGTGAGACTACCAACATACACTTTGTGGTATATACATCTCGTGCATTGAACTAGACATGACCAGGTGGTCCGATAGTGGGTGAAATAATATGTCTAATTAATCTCGCAAGAATATACTCTAAAAAGGGCTAAGATACCATTTTAAAAAGACTTTACACCTAACTCAACACAAAAAAACTTACTTGTAGGATGTTAACTCATCTTATCTCTAGTTGATGTTAAACTTCCAATACACCTTCTCATTTCGAGATGTACATATCTTGTGCGTGAGACTAGACATTATAGGATGGTTTGATAGTGACTCGATAGCGGATGAAACATTATTCCAAACGAACAACAAATTTCCTAATAAACGATTAACATAATAGGCTCAACAAACAACAAAACTTGTTATGATAGACTTTAACTCATGAATCTAATACCATGTTAGGTGGGAAACTTTAAATCTAACTCAATCCCACAAAAATCGGTGAATTTTTCATCTACTAATAAATTATTAACTCCCTCTCACACAGACACACACACACACACACATATATATATATATATATATATATATATATATATATATATATATATATATATATATAAATTAATAGCATATGTCATATATATTCAATATCTATAATTTTATTATATATCAATAATTTAAAATTAAAACAGTTTTATTAATTTTATACTATATCTATATGGTAACGTTTACAAATTTATTACAAATAAATGCGAGAAGTTAAAAAACTAAAACAACGATAAATTATAACAGCATAAAAGCAAAATGAGATAAAAAAATACATTCATATTTATATATTTTGTGGGAGCATCTCTGGACCACCTTTCAAGAAACATAAGAAAAAATCATTATATATTTCCAATAAAATTATAACATATGAAAACCGTCCAAACAAATAAAAATAAAGGAGAATGTTATTCAATGTCACAGGTTACCTGTTAAAAGAATAATTAATATATATTGGTTTTATTATTTTCATATCAAAAGTTGAAATAATTAACTACTTTAATATATATATATATATATATATATATATATATATTTTATATATATATATATATATAAAACAGTATATGAAGAGGATTCTTTCTTTTATGTTCACATTTCAAAATACTAATTTTATTTTTTAAAATTTAATTATTTATTAAATTTTTAAAAATTGATCATTATTTTTACAAAAAAAAATTCTCTATTTATCAATAATTATTCTCTCATCTTTTCTTATATATTTCACTATATTTTTAATAAATATAATTTCATTCTATATATTAACTTAATAACATTCTATTTATCATCACCTATTAATATCATGCATATTTAAAAAATACGTACACACAGGCACGACAACAACTGTGTGTACGCTCGTTAAAATAATGGAAATGCTATATATAACAGATTTTATAAACACAAAAATATCTTTTAAAATTTGTAAACAATAATTTTATCATGCAAAATAAGTTTTTTGAAATTTTTAAGGTCTCTACTATAAAGTAATAAAAAATATTTCTTTAACATATTGCTAGTTTATGTATTTATAATTAATAATTTTAGATATTGAAATATTGTCTATTTCTTTAACACAAAGATTTTATCGAGTTAAGAGGAATGTTACAAAAGATTACCGAGAAGTTAGAGAAAAAAAATTCAATGAAGTTTCAAATTGATATTTTACTTTTTTTTAACTTTTTAAATATTTAACACTATTTTTTCTTGATTTTTCTACTAATTTAAATTTTTTTATGTTTAATTATATTTTAGTTTTTAGCAACATTGCAATACGATTATTTCATTATTTTTCAACTTTGATTAATAAATATTAAAAAAATATTAAGCACAATTATATAATAAAATAAAATTACATCAATGGTTATTATGTTAAATTTCTTTTAACATCACAATTAAATATAAACTTTTATAAAATTTAATACATATTAATTATCTTTTGACCGGTTAACAAGTCCGAACAAGTGAACAAAATGTAATTCATACTTCATTGTATTATTTTGTAGACTGCAAGACAAAGGAAAACAACAAAAAATAATTAGTAGTCATATAATGGTCACGTGATGAAAGCTCAGAATGCACCATGTATGCGGCTATAAATGTAACATCTTCCTCCTCGGTGTTTCATCCATCCAAAATCAAAAACAGAAGAGTGAATCACTACGATAAACCATTGTCTCAAAATGAAGACTGTGTTTGCATCATTCTTCGCCATTGTAGTTGTGTTAGCCGTCACAGTTGTTGCTGCACAGCCATTAACCTGTGAGCAAGAAAAAACGGCTTTTTTGTTGTGGGGGTCGATTTAAACTCTAATTTGTAAAAAAAGTCTATCTAATTTTTTTTGTGTAAAACAAAATCAAGTCGTAGACATTAAAAATAAAGTCGTCCTCATCTAACCGATTTCATATATTATTTTTTCAAAAAACGAAGTCGCTATAGATAAGACCGGTTTTTATTCATGTGAATAATGAAGTTGTCTTTCCAAAAGACAACTTCACTTTTTGGCCGGGGGAAGATGTCATGGCACTTCGGGCAGAGCAAGGTGGACCTATCGGGGGCGATGATGGGAACTTGAGTCTGGGGTCGTCGAAGGTGGCTGGATTCGTGGTGGAGCAGCAGGGCTTGGTGCAGATGAAGGCAATGACAAAGCTTGCACTGGATGATAAGTTGAGGAGAAAGGGCGCGGTGGAGAACAAAACGTTCAGCCCCACTGTGGAGATTCAAACCAAAAAAATTGAAAAGTGAAAATTTTGGAAAAATAAAATAAAACAGCAACAAACATTAAAAAAAAAAAACAAAGTAAAAGTGAAAGTCGTTATATGAAACGACGATTTCACTTTCATATGTGAAGAAACCGTGGTCCGTCCTGACGATATTGTTTTTTTAAAAATAAAAATAAAAATTTGGTTGGGGAAGGACGATTTCACTTTTATTGTCGTCTCTCCCGATGACGACTTAACCCAAATTTAAAAAAAAAAATTTAACGAACCTCATTTTACAAATTTATGGTCAAAACGACCCAAAAATACAAAAAAAAAGCCAGAAAAAACCTTAGTGGCACCCCGCTTAGATTTTCTCACCAAAAAATCTAATGCCCCTTCAATTCCTTGCAGCCAAGGATTGCACAAAATCATAAAATCGTCACCTAAAAAGGAAGAAAAAAATGCTGCATGTAAGTGCCTTAAGGATGCAGCTTCTCAGATTCCTAACCTCGACAAAGACAGAGCCAATAATCTTAGCAAAACTTGTAAAACCCATGACGATTCTCCCTCCAATGACTTGGATTGCGAAAAGTAAGGTTTTTTTTTTTTTACATATTCAATTTGTTTTGGTACATCTAATAAATACATTTTGACGGAGCTCGACGTTTCAAAACGGACAATACCTCAAAAAAACGATAATTGTTTCTAACTATGATTATTGAACGAACTTGGGTTGAGATCGGAACACAATTCATGTTAATAGTTTTCATTCCTTTGCTTTTCTTCACATTACTTTTCCTTTCTTTTCTTCTTTCAGGTTTGTTTAAGCTAGAGGCTTCAGCATGATATGTGGTTTTAGAAGCGATGGATTATGCATTGAATTTGCTACTTTTGTGAAAGAATAAGATTGTTCGGTGTACTTCGCTCAACGAACATTTATGTTGGAATTGATGATTAATGAATATGCTTTATATATGTTGTTGGTATCTTCCATTCATTTTTTTTTTCTTTCTTTTTCATTATCATGAATAATTTTTGTTTAATGTTGGAGATTCATGAGCCTAATCCAAAATAAATCCAATGGAAATAAGCTATCATTCTGTGAAACCAATTAGGCTTTTTTATGTTATGTATCGAAGAAAACTTCAATTAAAACTCTAATTTTCTTAGAGGAAATTGGTAAAAACACAGGTAGACTCAATTCTCAAACGTGTTAAAAAACGAGAAGAGTAAAATAAGTAGACATACTCAAAACTTAAATAACTTTTTGAGATAAAATCATGCCACACCATCCAAAAATTATTCATAAAATTAAAACAATGATGCCTTTATTAACTTTATAAAAGTATTTTTATTAAAATTAATTATAAAATTAAATATTTTTTATAGTTTTATTATGAATAATTTTCTTTTAAATAATAATTATTTAAAGAATAAAATAAAAAAATTGTATATATCAAAAATGACAAATCTTTTTTATTAATGATATAGATATTCAAATTTCTTATAAAGAAAGGGGAATAACTATTTTGAAAAATTATTTCAAGAGAAATGTAAATATAATAAATATATATATATATATATATATATAATGTTTTTTAAAATTAATAGTACTAACGTAACTGAATTTTATTTAATTTAAATGTATGTATATGTATATTTAATGAGATGTTATGATGCACATATATGATACATGTATCGGATACGACACCCATCTGCCGATACGATACGTAGATATGTTGATTTAATCTCAAAATAATATGATACGATATGTGATAGAGATACAATATATGAATATTGAAAAGTGTACAATAATTCTTACAAACATAATAAATATATGATTGTTAATGTGTGAATCCAAATTTCCTAATTAGTTTGGTAGTCAAAACCTAGTAGTTAATATTAGTGATGAATTTAAAAATCAATTCATAATTGAAACTAGTTTAATTATCAATTTAGAGACCAATTATAAATTTTTTGAACTATTTTAGTTGTTAATTTGATCACTATATAGTGACTAATTATTTTTTGTCACTATAATTGTCATTATTCAAAGATTTTATTGTAACGACTTTATAAATTGAATACTTAATTGATAAGTATACATTGTTAAAATATTCTAAAGTATCGTATACGATACGTGTCGGACACGGATACGTAACCCAAGTTGAAGTATCGGTGAATCATAGATAAGATGAAAAATATTGATTATTATTTTATTATTTTATTATTTATATTATTATTTTTCGTTATAACTGAATTAATTTAAATATATGTGTACATGTTTAGGTGTCTACTCTAAGACATTATTTTTTTGTTAATAGATAGTAATATTTTGACAACTAAATTTTAACAATTTTTTCTTACAATCTGGAAGAAATAATATCTTTTAAGTGGTTTTAGAATATAAAGAATGAGAAAATAAAAAAAGAAAAGTCATTTAAAAAAATGTCACATGAGATTATAAGAGAAAATTGTCAAAATTTAATTATTTAATTGTTAAAAATCATTTTCCTAATATATCTTTAACTATTATATTATCAAACGATTAATAAATACTTTTAAAATTAAAGTAAATTCAAACCGTTACAGAATCACAAAAGCAAAATAAAGATATATGGAAACGAATTGGGGTGGGGTTATAATCATGTATTTTAGATTATTTTTATATGTATAATTAAACTTATAAAAATTTGTTTATTGGGTTTATCCTCTCATTATCATTATTATTGCATATTTCATCAATGTTTGGTTTGACACTCAGGGAAATTTGTGTGTTAAACATCCCGCATTAACTAGAGAAAAAAAAAAAAAAATATATATATATATATATATATATATATATATATAAATGGATTGAAACCTCAATTTAAAATTTGGATTTATAGATTAAATTAAATATAAAGTTCAATTTTTAACATTGAGTATTCAATAAATCATAACTTAATCGAAAGTTCTAATATCTATTAAAAAATTAAAACTTAATTAAATGTTATAAAAAAAACTCATTAATTTATTGTTTTAGAAATAAAAACAAAAAATTTTCCATGCTCAACGTTGGCAAATTTTCCAAACATGAGAAGTTAAATAATTAAAACAACCATACATTTTAACTTAAAAAAACAAAATAAGATACAGCAACATACATTCATACTTCATATTGTTTTGTTAAAGCATCTAGACCACCCTCAAAGAAAAAAATAAGTCATTAAATATTCGCAACAAGATCGTTACATATCCAAACTAACTGTTAATAGAAATGGTTAATATTCATATTAATAAATTTTTTTAATTTAAATATTTTCCTATTATTATTGCACTTTACTTCATTATTATAACGTTTACAAATTTATTAAAAAATAACTGTGGAAAGTTAAAAAACTAAAACAACCATAAATTATAAAACCAAAATGAGATAAAAAAAAAAGCACACATACATCCATGTTTATCTTGTTTTGTGAGAGCATCTGGTCCACCTTCCAAGAAAAAAAAAGTTAAATATCCCCAATAAAATCATTACACATGAAAACGGTTGAAACAAGTAAAAAAATGAACAAAATGTAACTCATCCTTCATTATTCTATTTTGTAGACATGCACTTTAAGGTAAATAATAAAATTATTATTTATTATAAGTCCAATGATATTTTGACTATTAAATTTTGACAACTTTCTCTTACAACATGATGTGTCATCTTCTAAGTGATTTTTGAATATTAAGAATGAGAAAAAAGAAAAAATGGAAAACCACTTGGTAGATGACACCTAAGGTTGTAAGAGAAAGTTGTCAAAATTTAGTAGTCAAAAAATCATTTTCCTTATTATAAACAATGGTCGACGAAAGCTCAGAATGCACACGATACAGAAATAAGACCCATATCGGATAAAAATAAATAAATATAACATCATATAAGGATAAAGATTTATAAAATTATTGTCTTAAGATTTTGGGTTGAGAATAATGTTAATGTTTTATGTGGTTGAACTCATATCTCATTACTATTGTATCTCTTTGGTGAACCTTCTCCTCTGTAAACCTAGTATCATGTGGCTATAAATGTAACATCTCCCTCAGTGTTTCATCCATCCAAAATCAAAAACACACAATAGTGAATCACTAAAATAAAACATTGTGTCAAAATGAAGACTCGGTTCGTATCATTCTTCACTATTGTAGCAGTGTTAGTCGTCACAGTTGTTGCCACAGAGGCATTAACCTGTGAGCAAGAACAATCCTTAGTGGCACCATGCTTAGAGTTTGTGACAAAGAAAACTATTGCCCCTTCACCTCTTTGTTGCCAAGGATTGAACAAAATCATAACTTCGACACCTACAAAGGAAGAAAAACAAGCTGCATGTAAGTGCCTTAAGGAAGCAGCCTCTCATATTCCTAACCTAGACAAAGACAGAGCCAATAATCTTCCCAAAGATTGTAAACTCAATGGCTTTGATTGCGATTTGTAAGATTTCTTTTTTCTACATGTACGATTCATATTAATAGTTTTCATTCATTTGCTTTTCTTCACATTGATTTTCCTTTCTTTTTTTTGTTTCAGAGTTGTTTAAGGTAGAGGCTTGAGCAGAAATTAAGGTGATGGAAATGGTGGATTATGCTTCAAATTTGCTATTTTTATAAAAAATAAGATTGTTTGTTGAACTTCCGTGAACAAACATTTATGTTGGAAGTGATGATTAATAAATATGGTTTATATATGTTGCTGGTATCTTCTACTCATTTCTTCTATAGAATTTATTTCCGACTATAATGAATCCTTTCTGTTTAATGTTCGTCACTCATGAGCCTATTCTAAAATAAATCCAATGAAAACAACCTAGCATTTTATATATGAAACATGATTTGGAACATTTTATATATGAAACATGATTTGGAACATTAAAGAAGTCTCACATTATTTAAAAATCGATGTTAAACGTTTAAATATTTTTTTTTCCTCCATCTTCTTAAATATCCTTTCAGAACAAAAACATGATAGAAATTTACACATTTTAAATGTTATCGGACGACTTAGATCGAATCGGATCAAAATCATTTAAAATATTTTACATGATAAGCGAAGAAAACTTCAATTAAAACTCTAATTTTCTTAGGACAAATTGGTCAAAATACAAACAGAATCGATTCTCATTAAAAAATGAGAAGACTAAAATAAGTACACATTCAAAACTTGAACAAGTTTTGAAGATAAAATCATGCCACACAATCGGAAAATTATTATTTCATTATGTAAAATAAACTTAATATCGTTTTTATTTCTTTAACTATTGTGTCTGGATAATTTTGGTAAATAAAATTAGTAAAATAGTTATTTTAATTTAAAAAAAAAAATTAAGAGTAAAATGGAAAAACTAAAACACCGAAATAAAAAATCTCTTCTATATATAATTATAGATGTTATATATATATATATATATATATATATATATATATATATATATATATATATATATATATATATATTTTTTTTATAAATATTTT
>Ga0214542_1002016_pt1 | contig 42147 bp, 22 predicted proteins | sample CNSS1metaG_FD_160096 | JGI IMG/M metagenome (GOLD analysis project Ga0214542, IMG submission 160096) | Root nodule microbial communities from cowpea collected in UCLA plant growth center, Los Angeles, California, USA - CNSS1 | ecosystem: Host-associated > Plants > Roots > Nodule | place: USA... | reverse complement strand
TCTTTTTTTATTAATTTTTTTTTTTTTTTTTTTTCTTAACAAAACTTAGATAAAGTTTCTGATGTAGTTAATACTATTTAGCTTTGATAAAAACGTAAGATGCGAAATTAATTTTAACCATTTTATGACTAAATTATAAAAACAATACACGTGTGCTCCTTATACAGCAATCATAATGTTAATCAATATTCATCAGAAACAATAAAAATTTGAATAAACTCGTGTATATTATATCATCAATATTAGTTTCTCATGGTAATTCACATGACACTCAATATCTAAAACAAAAACCAAAGCAAGTATTTCTTAACAATAATTACGTGTTTACTTTCTGTACAGAACTGTCTCTATACATATAATATACAACCTCATCTCACAACATAGTATAAAAAAAAATCATTCAATCAATAACAAACTTAAATTTGTCACAGTTTACAAAGAATTTCCTCTTACTATATACTACTACACTTACATTACGTGCATTTTCCCAACAAAGGTATAACATGAATTAAGAAAAAAGAAACATATATGTCTGTCAAATTGCTGTACACTGTACAAATACTTGTTTCATCGCGAACCATCAAAAGAATAGTTCATGAAGGAAGGACACGAAGAGGAAAAAAGATATAACATGTGGAGAAAAAGAAGATGCAACAGCTGAGGAATAATAGTAGTAGTAGGGGTAGTTAGGGCCAGAAATAACTGTAGGTTGTCCTGAACCTGATGAAGAAGGGTTGTTGTTGGTGGACTTCAATGGTGGTGGTGGAGGAGAGGGCAGTGATGGAGGAGTTTGTGGAGGAGGTTGTAAGGGTTTTGGCGGTGGTGGTAGTAACAGTGACGGTGGAGGGAATGTTGGAAGTGGAGAAGGGGGTGGGTCATTTGATATTAAGAGAGGAGGGGGTGGTGGATATGATGTAAGAAGTGGAGAAGGTGGTGGGTTTGATGTTGAGAGTGGAGGAGGGGAGGGGTATGATGTTAGGAGCGGTGGAGGCGGTGGATATGATGGTGGTGTGAGGTGTTGTTGTGGCGGAGGAGGAAGGTGTGGTTGTGGTGTAAGAGGTGAAGGAGGTGGATGGTTTGAATATGATGTGACAAGATCAGAAGGAGGGGGTTGTGAACATATGGTGGGACATGAGGCACACTCGCTGATGCAGAGTGAACCAGTTGAAGGGTCTTCCATGTTTTCTTCTGATGCCACCATGCATGCACACAGAGCCAGCAACATGAATCCAGTTTTTGTCATCAATGCAAACATGATTCTTGCTGTGATGGAATGAGCTTGGAGAAGCATGGGTTTGGCTTAGTTATTATTATATAGACACAAACAATGGAAGAATATGTGAATTTTTTATATGGCGGCACTTGGAAGTTTGAGTTATATTCTTTTATGCTTCCTTAACAATGGGGTGTGCTGCATGCATGGAAAAGTATTAATTCTCCTTATACTTGTTTATTATATATGTGAGTTATAAAAAAAAAAAAGGTTTAAATAATGATTTGATCCTAGTTTTCATTCGGGTTTTTTCAATATGATTTTTTTTTTAATTTGATTCTAATATTCGTGAATTTATTCAATTTAGTCATTTTTGTTAACACCGTTCAAATAGTTAACGGAATGTGAATAGTTACCATCACTGTTCACATTTCGTTAATTATTTTAGCAGTGTTAACGAAAATGACCAAATTGAATAAAATTGACAAATATTAAGACCAAATTAATAAAAAAAAAAGTATGACTATATTAAAAAAACCAAATAAAAACTAGGATCAAACTATTATTTAAGTCTAAAATAAAATATGACGTGTTATATTTAATAAAAGTTGTTGTTGGAATTTTTGAGTCAAGGTTTCTTGTGAAACTATACAAATATACAAATATATAAATATATAGGAATAATATTATTTTGGCACTAAACAAATTTTATATACTTTATATTATTGTTTTACTTTTTAATTTCTTCTTTTATAAATACAAAAAGTTAGTTTTTTTAGTAATCATTAAAAAATGAGTTGTCAACTAGTTAGTCGCAAGTAGTGTTAACTTTTTATTGCTTGTTAATGTTTTAATTAATTGAAAATTTTGGAAATGTTAAATCTACATTTGTTATGTTGCATGTTTTTTTTTGTATGAAATATGTGATTTTTTATGCATCGCTTGGTGATTTTTATGCAAGATTATTTTTACAATATTGATGGTTAGGAGTTTTTCTTTTTTCCAACTTTTTTAACAATGTCGGTTAAAAAGTTTTCATTTTGAGATTGATAAAAGAAATACTAATTAATGTTGGTCGAAAGTTTCCTAGTTAACTTAAAAAAAAACTAATAAATTATGAAAAGAAATACAAAAAATCTTTGTTCATGATGATAAAGAAATCAATTTAGATATCAACAGGGAAAAAATTAATTCACATTCGTAAGAATATGGTTTTTCTAACCTTAGTCGAGAAAACAATATAGTGATATAAGGAAAAATTCTAACAAAAACTTAAATTACAAGATAACTCTTATATAACATCAATAAACAAGCACACCTTGACAACAACTGAACAATAATAATCCCGACAATGTCTTGATCTGAGTAAAGCTAATGATGTACAAAACCAAAATCAAACTAAGGAAAAATCTAAAGAGAAATATTGAGAATTTGAGAATAAAAATAATTTTAAGTTCTTACTTTTCTTTTTAAAATTTGAAATTTTCTAATTTTAAACAATCCAAATATTTTTAATGAAATTCTATAGTTTTAATTTCTTTTGAAATTTCTTAACCAAACAACATATATATTTTATCATAAAGCATTAAATTTTCTAAAAAGATGAATTACCTTTTGTTAGTATATATATTTAACGATCGAGTGAGTTAAAGCTTATTTTTTACAAATAGTTTTGAAATAACTAAACTTTTTCTCTTACATCGCTTTTGATTAAGTTTATTTAAACAAACATAAACATATCTTAATATGAACTTTGTGAGACTCTGATAGTCATCTTATGAGAAAACTTGACAGCACATAAGTTTAAGAGTCAATAGTTTAAGCATCGAGATTGTGAAAGAAACTTACACTATCTTTCTATCACAATCATGTAAGATGAGTTAGTTAAAGTAACAAGTTAACATCAATTTAAGATTATTTTAATTTTTTTACGTACATACATAATGCATATTCATGATCTCTTGCAAGGAAAAATTAGGGTTTAGGCATCATCATCATCTATTTGGATTAAAGGAACTCTTTCGTTACAAGAAAACTGCTGGAAACTAGCCTTCACAACACTGCAATGAGTGCTGGAAACAAGTTTGTTAGAGTAAATGTTTCTACACAAAATAACATGGCACAGCCATGATTCCATAACGGAACCTATTTTATGGATCTGATCGATGAGTTCTTGTAGGAGAGAGAGGGCGTTGAGGGAGACTAGGATTCAGCTTGTTATGTGATGCTAACCCAAAGTCTCTCAACTGATTAAGCTTTGGCACAACTACAGTTGCAAGATCAGGCCTATCCTTTTTGCTGAGCTCTGCACAACCCAACGAGAGTTTGGCAAATTCAAGAGTCTTTTCGAGGGGCCAATCACTGATCGAAGGATCAAGCATTTCTGAAAATGTTCCATCTTCAATGGCCATCAGAACGTGGTGAGCAAGCCCCATTGGAGCCTTGGCTGTGATGATTTGCAGAAGCATTATCCCCAATGAGTATACGTCTGATTTTGTTGTTAGCATCCCAGTTTGTTGGTACTCAGGGTCAATGTAACAAAAGGTTCCAGCAGCAGCAGTCAAGTGATATTGTGTGACAGAATCGGCCACAGAAGCTGGCACTAGTCTTGCAAGACCCACATCGCTGATTTTGCTCACAAAATTCCTGTCCAAGAGAATGTTGGCAGGTTTGAGGTCCCTGTGCACAATTGGTTCTGGCTTTGTTTGGTGAAGGAAAAGCAGTGCAGTTGCAATCTCAGCAGCTATTTCAAAACGTTTCCACCATGGAATTGGAGGACTATCATTTTTCCTCAGTAATCTATCTTCTAAGCTACCATTCTCTAAGTACTCATACACTAAACATCCGTACTCAGGACATGCACCAATTAGGAGAACCATGTTAGGATGTCTTATGCTGCATAATACCTCAACCTACACATGTCAGAAGGAAAACACACTCAGTTGTCACATTTAAAGACATGTAAATTTATTGTGTCAAAAGTGGTGTGAATCTTTGGAATGACCTATTATTACATACCTCTTGTTGGAATTGCCTCCTTCCATGGGTAGCTTCAGGGTTCAGAATTTTGATTGCTACTGGGGTGTGATCAAGTTGGCCTTTAAAGACAGGTCCATATCCACCTTCGCCTACTTTCAAAGCTGGGGAGAACTTTTGAGTGGCGTCTTCAACATCGGTTATACTGTATTTTCTGCATCGAATATCCTTGCATGCCAACTGATTCAATGCTCGATCCTTTTCATGTGCCTCTCTTCTGGCCTTCATCTCTGCATGAAATCTTCTCTGTGCTTCCTTTTCAACCATCTTAATGGCTTCCTCGGCTGCTTCCAAGGCAGCTTTGGCTTTAAATTTCTCCTTTTCTGCCAATGCAAGTGCGGCCTCTTTAGACAACTTAGCCACCTCAGCCATACGTTCCTCGTCCAGTTTCCGTTGGTTAATCTCCTTAGCCTGTGAAGTCACAATGTATATATTATAGAACACCCTTTGAGTAATTTCATTAAACAACACTTCATTGATTTCATCAGTGTAACATTCAAGCTTATTAATCACTACCCTTGTTTTATCCTTACCAGTTTGTTTATGTAAATCATTTTAAGGGTAATTTTTTGACAGTGATCACATAATTTACTTTACCTTGCTTTCGGCTGACATTGCTTCTTTGCAGGCTGAACCGTACATATCCATAGTTTGCTTCAGTTTGAGCTTCAACCTTTTCATCTCATTCTCCATCTCTTCCTGGAATGAAGTAAAATAGTAAATTAATTTCTACCACTTAATTTTACCATACTGATTTTGATCACTTAGTAGTTCTGGTTCTACAACAAAGACAATTTAATCCATGATAAGCTTTTGTTTTCTTGGACACATACTGTGAATTGAGAATCTGATAGATCAGACTCTTGTTTATTTCCTTCTGATGACACTATCTTGTTCGACGTTGATGAGTCACTTCCATCCGAGCTACGACAAAATATTAACCTGTGTTCCATTGATTGACCAACTGAAGAAGACCTTGGCATTTCAAGTAGAAGTGATCTTTCTGATCTTCCATTGATGCTCCCACTTTTAATTGCATGTGTCCTGTTCTCACTGTAGCCGACCAAAATATGAAAATGATTTCTGACATTATTTACTCTTCACTTGCATATTTCATCATAATGGAATATATATGCATTGAAAATGTGAAAGGTACTCATAAGTTTAATTGTGTGGCACCTTATTGCATTTTCACTTCGTATTGCATTTTGACTTCTTATTGCATGTTCACTTGGTGCTTGAACCATGTTTACCATTGGTCGTATTGCTGGTCGAGCTCCCACTATCTTTCCTTTTGAGATCACAAACACTGAGCTATGATCTGGTGCTGATTTCATTACGCCTGTTGACACAGGGCCTTTTAATTTTCTGAGACAGCCACCACATTAAGAAACTTTAAAACATTACATAACATTTGTACATGCAAAGGAAACACAAAATTGTCATGCAAAGGCCAAATTTTAAGATGATTAAACTCATATGTATATATAGAAGAGTTCAAAGTAGAAAAACTGGTAAGTAATGTCTCAATTAACACTTAACTTGCTTCCACTCCTCAGGTAAAGACTCCTTGCAAAGCTACTCTTGTTGGAGGAGCCTGCACCAACGACGATAGTATTCACGCGATTTCTCTGTGCATATTCCACTATTCCTCTCACAATATCACCGTCATGGATCACCGCTTCTTTCAACTGAACCTGAGTTAAGAATGTGCAACATCTTTATCACTTCAAAGTTAGATTCATGTATCACCAAAAACAACAACAACAACAATTATTATTATTATTATTATTATACATGAACTAGTTATTAGCGTAGACTTTAATAATTATGCATGGTCTGTATAAAATTTTGTATGCGTCAACTAATCAAAATTAACTGTTAAAAAAAGTTGTGATGTAATTATTATAAAATTAATCAACTTATTTATCCATTACAAACTATTTGTTAGAATACTGTAATGGAAATTTTCTTCAAAATTGGATATCAATTACATACATTGTTCCCTTGACACATTTGACGAAAGTTGTTGAAAACATTTGCTACATCCTCTTCGTCGGGAGGTACAACATCGGTGCTCTCTGCATGCATAATTATAATATTATAATAGTTATATAAAATAACCAACACCAACAAAATCATCGTGCATACATACATAGGCGTCTTAACACCCAAAAACTTATCTGTCAAACAAACATCTATTTAAGGTTTCATTATTGGAAGTTATACGAGACATGCATGCCCATAAAAAGTGTCGTTTTATCTTTTTTTTTTTTTGTGAGAATGGAATAAGAAAGAAGGGAGAGAGACAGGTAAATTATGCAAGAGGGTACCTACGATTAGTAATGTTTTTGTGCTTGATATGGAGTGCGATGATGACAGGGTTGTCTATGTTTTTGATGGTCCAACGAAAAGCGTGGCCACTGCTCTTGCCTTTGTCAACCGCGACCATGGTGACATTTAAGAGCTGCGACGTGCTGGTGTCGCCATTAGAAGACATGGCCGTGGTTGTGGTTTTGGCCGAGGTCGTGTCGGAGGTTGTCTGCCACCTCCTGCTCCGCTGCGAGAGACGGGGGCGGAGACAGAAGGTGTCGGATAGTTTGTGTCCTTTTGTTTTTTGTTCCTCTTGATGCGGTGTGCAGATGGAAATGAGAAAACCCATGCTTTCCAACTTTTTTCCTGTTGCAACCTTTCCATCACCCTCACCCCCAACGCACCATGCTTTCAACCTCATCCTTACATTTTTTAGGCCTTTGACCTAACACCCCACACCACAACCTTCTTTTTTCATTTTCGTTCATTATTGGAATTTTTTTTTTCTCTAAATAAATTATTACTTCATGCTTCTCAAAATTGGTATGAATATGTATCTTAATTTTACCATAGTTATTATAACAGTCTTCATTGTTTTCCTCAGGAGAGACTATTGAAAACAAAGGTTTGTCAAATAAATATATGAATGTTTATAAATGTTTAGAATTTTACCTTTTATTATAAAATCCTAACTTTATGTTTACCTCTGCCTACAAATAGATAGTTTGCGAAAGTTTGTTAAAAGAAACATTGTTAAACTATATTTTCCTTTTAGTTTTAAGAAAATTATCAAACTACATTTCCTATAAAATATATATAAAAGATCAAGAACCGTGAAATGTATTTTTAAGTTTTTTGCAATTTTATTTATTTATTATATCTCAAAACTTTAATATTTTCTTTTATAAAATCATGATTATATTATTTAATTCGAATAATTTAAAACTATCTTATGAAAAAATACTTCATTAATCATTAAACCTCCACGTTTTTATTTTGACCCCTTTAATTTCTGATTCGCAATTTTAATCTTTTAACTTTTTGGTTTTTATAATTTAGTTTTCTAACATCCTGCCTGATCTTTTATAGTTATACTAATCGAGCTTGTATTTTCGAATAAATTTTTAAAATTAACTATATATTTTTAAACTCATAAAACTTCAATAAATAAATATATATATATATATATATATATATATATATATATATATATATATATATATATATATATATATATATATATATATATATATGAGCAAGTTAGACGAAGTTTTTAGAATTCAAAAACAATAACCACCAGTGAATTTGCTTAGCATTGTTTAATCCCTATGATCAAAATACCTACTCACACAATAGAAATAATATAGATATTCTCACCCATGATTCAAACCAACCCACCCACCCTAATTGTTGTATTAGCCAGTGGTCTTGCCATAGGCATTTCAGATTTCCACTTTTTCAAATCCCCTGCACCAATCTGTTTTCCACCACATTGTCTATTTATCCTATTTCCAGCTCTTGTCTAATCATAATATTTTCAAGCATTTAATAGGGCTTATAATCTAGTCCGAGAAGAAAAATGACACATCAGATAGTTTATGACACCTAGGACTATATATACATGAACCATTAGCGATATTTTTTATTACATAAAAGTAATTTATTATCTTCTATAAGATGTTAGTCATCCTCTAACATATATTTATAGAAAACAAAGAAATATATGAGAAAGAGATTGTGTAGTATTGGTTATGTATAAAATGTTATAAGAGGTATGTTATATATACACACAAAGCTAACATTTGAAGGCACAAGTAAATAGGTCTAAAACATGAATCTATACTAATATCTTTCCTCAAACTCATAATATTATGGTTAAATGCATTGAAAGTCTATCAAATAAAAAAAGAGAGCGTAAAACGAAGTGCAACTTGGTAAATATATTTGCAATTTGAAGAGCCGAAGAAACAAATGGTATAGATATAATGTCAAGTTGAAGATGATGACTAGTAAAATAGAAATCTGTTTTAATATGTTTGGTTCGCTCATGAAAAATAGAGTTGCGAGTAATATGAATAGCATTTTTATCGTCACAATGTAGAGGTGTAGTATATTTGAAATAAACATTCATATCTGCAAGTAACCAACACAGTCAAATAATCTTATAGGCAGTCAAAGCCATGGTGTGATGCTCAGCTTTTGTGGAGGATCGAGATTTAAGATCTTGTTTATTACTCTTTCGTGATACAAATGAATCACCAAGAAAAATACACCACCAGTAGTGGATTTTTGATAATTAGAATCACCATTCCAATCCAGATCACAATAGGCATGCAAGTCTAAAGACGACGTAGAAGAGAGCAAAAGAGACTAAAATTGAGTGCCCTAAAGATACCAAAGAATACGAAGAAAAACACCCTAATGAACTGTTGTGATCAGAGCTTAAACAAACTGACTAACATCATGAACAACATATGCAATGTCTGGACGAGTCACAATAAGATAAACCAAACTCCCAACAATAGTTCGATATAAAGTAGAATTAGTTAAGGGAACATCATCCGATGGGAAATATCGTACACTTGTCTTAAGAGGAGTATCAACAATCTTGTTGTCAATAAGTCGAGCACGCTCCAATAGGTCAGCAATATACTTAGACTGAGACAAAAGATAACCTTTGGACGAAGAAACAAACTTAATACCCAAAAATTAACATAATACACTCAAATCTTTCACAGCAAAACGATGGGATATTGCAATTTTTAAAATGCAATTCCATCAAAATCATCACCAATATTAATCATATCATCAACATATAAGGATAGCAAAATACGTCCTACATTGGTTTTCCTGACAAATAATGCAAAATGATGATGACTAGCAACAAAACCAAGAGATAATTAATATAGAAAACTTCTGAAACCAAGCACGAGATGCTTATTTAAGACCATATATAGGGTTTTTTGAAGTTTGCAAACTTCACCAGATTTGTGAGAGACACCTGGTGGTGGAATCATGTAGACTTTCTCATGTAGATCCCCATTCAAAAAGGTATTCTTCATATTCATTTGAGAAATCTTTGAAAAATAAAAGGGACAACAATCAAGGTACAAACAATAATCATCTTTGCCACAGGAGCAAATGTTTCCTCATAATCCATGTCATACTCTTGGGTATATCCTTTAGCAACAAGTCTAACTTTATAAATTTCAACTGAGCCATCTGATTTTTGTCTTGATTTTGTATATCCAACGAGATCTAATAGGACATTTTCTTGGTGGCAATGGACTTCGCATCAAAACCTGCATTAAACGCAACAAGATGAACTCCATCGAGCAACTTGCGAAATCAACCACTAGCAGCCACGCGTGAACCATGGAATCATCGGGCAACAACACTTGAGAAACCCAAATTTTGGAGAAAGAAAGGTATGCCACGTGAAAGCCTCTAATTAGACAGATAATGGGTCAAAATTGGTCAAAGTAATCAACTCTGGGTAAATTCTGGTTAAAGGTTGTCAAATGGTCAAACAAGAAAGCTAGAATTAAAAATTGAACAAAAATTAAGTTGTTGAATAATTAATTATCTTTGGTATATCTCAAATTATCAATAGAGAAAATCTTCCAAATATTTTAGAAACTGATGAAATCTGTTAATTATTTGAGAGATAGTATGTCAAAAGATAAAAGATTTAAGCAACATAAAATATAAGATTCAAGTCTAATCAAGGCCTGTATAAAAAGACCAAGGGAAAGTAGAAAAGGAGAAACTCGACACTTTGGCGTTTAGGATCCCTTAGGGAGGCCTAATTCTGTTCTTTCTGTTTACTTTCTTCTCCAACTTCTTACTTTTGCATTACATGGAGGCTAGGCTTCAAATGTTAGTTCCACTGTAATTTCTTAATTGAATTCTAAGGTAATTTGTTTGTTCTTTTTATTCTTGTTGTGATTATTTTCATTTATGTCTTTTGGTTCTTAATATAGTAAAAGTAATAATTTTTGCATTGTAGCAAGTTGGCTAAGGGTTTTTAAATTTTAATTGAGAATTTACTTTGGTTAATTTTAGAAACTTTCATATGATTGAATAAATTTTGACTAATATTTGAGAAGTTACTTTGATTAAAGATGAAAACACTAATTATAATTAATCAAGAAGTTATTTTAGTTAATTGGGTTTTTACTATATACAAGGGGTAAGAGAATAAACATGATTAGGCACAGTAATATTTAATTGAGAAGTTACTTTGATTAGATTTACTATGATTAATCTATAAAGTTCTTGCTTTTGATTGATAAGTTATTTTGGTTAAAAGTGAGGACGCCAACAAATTAATTGAGAAGCTACATTGATTAATTTGAAATCAATAACAATAATCTTTAGAAAACCAATGGTGAATCCTATTTTGAAAAAATAGTGAAATTAACTTGTTTTCTTTACTATTGTTTTTATCTTTTTTCAATTCTATTTCTTTCTTTCATTTATCTTATTTCTCTTATAATTTGACTAACTCTTTTGTATAGTTTTTATAAGAACTAATTTGTTAAAAAACAATTATGTGTTAGTTAAGAGACGACTTTGAGTTACTCTACCCTTTCTACTTTCTTAACAATACTAAAGTTGTTATAGATAAATAATATCAATTTGATCGCTTCACGACAAAATTGTCAATGACACAAATAAAAAGGTGAAAAAGAAGACAAACAGAACGAAGATATAATCCACCTTGCATACATCCTATCTCAATCACCTTTTGAGATGTACAGTCCTGTACAAAACATTCAGATGGAGTGAAATACACATTATATCCAGAATCACAGTTCTTCCCAATAAAAAGCAAGATTCATAGTAAGACTAGGTATGTAGTAAACATCAGACAACAATAAAGATGGTGTGGCAATGGTACTAATACCAGATAATGGAACTGAATCACTGTTAGCAGTTGCAATTAACATGGATGAGTTAGGTGATAATGAAACAAAAAAGACAAATGATGTAACATATGATTAGTGGCATCTGAGTCAATGATCCATTCGTTAGAAGATATATTTAGTGATGATGTACCTTGAGATTGCAAGGCTATGTTGGCCCGAGGTTGGGAAGCAATTCTAATTTTGTTTGCTAATAATTCATTGACAACATCATCAATAAAGGCTGAGGGTTACGATGCAAAATTGAATCACATAACTTTCAAAATCACTACGCAAGGTCATAAAAAATTGAACCAAACGTTGTGATTCCCTACGAGTAATATACGATGCAAAAGCACTCAATTCTACAGGCTCAGTCAAAGCAAGTTGATCTCATAAGGTTGTCATGAAAATTCCTAAATGCTCATGTCATTTTGCTTTAGTGCACGAATATCTGTCTCAAGTTGATACTATTTGGCATTATTAAACGGTGTATACAATCGAGATAAATGATCTTATACCTCCTTTGAAGTATTATATTTTGCCAATTGAGCTTCAATCGAGTGTGTGACAGAATTATTATCCAAGTGATAATTTGAGAGTTATCAACTTCCCATACTTCTAAAGCAATAGCATAATCATCAACTTTGGTGTCAATCAGTTTTGCCTTAACACCTGAAATATAAAACCACATGGACTTTCCACGAAGAAATTTTTTCATAACAAAACTCTGGTAGGAATAATTTTTACCATCCAACTGCACACTAATAGACGGAAGAGAATCATCTTTACAAGTCGTCATAACAAATCATCGAATACAAAAAAGAGAAATACAAACCACATAGCGGAAACAATAAACAAAATAAAATACAAACTCAATATTAGAGGATTGCAAATACCATAAAATGGCATAAATAACATGGTGCAAATTCTCCAAAAACGCCTCAAAGCAAAAGATAAAATTGTGATCAGATGAAACCTAAAAAATTGCAAAAGAGGCTTTGGACTTGGAGTTTAGGAAAGGGAAACTCTGCAAGAATCCTTCTCAATTATAAAATTTGCGAAGAAGACTAAGGACTTAAAATTTAGGATTTAGGAAAGAGAAACTAATGCAAGAATCTCATATGAATCATAGATCATTCAAAATTCTTGATATCATGTAGTCATGAATAATTTGAGACTCTTGATACCATGTAGAAAACAAGATAATATATAAAAATATATTTTACCATTATAAATTATAAATACACATAATTTTTATCATTTATTTTTTAATTACATAAAATATTTACATTTAAATTTATAAAAATATTTCAATTATTATGATTTCGTATTTTATAAATCCGTTAAAGTTGAGATCACTATTTTTTAACTATAAATTGTTTTTTGAAATTTAAAAAAAAAATTCATTATTTTACAAAATTTAAAGACTTTTTTTATGTAATTGAAAATAAAAATTTATTCTATATTTATTTCGACGGAAAGAAATTAAATACGAAAAAACTAATTTGCCGAAAAACTATATTATTTGTTTAATAAATAATAAGAAAAAAGAATCGGGAGTGCTAAGAACACAGAATCAATTTGATTCTGAAATCCTTAGCAAAACCAAAACCCTCACACAGAGTTACCGTGGGTGGTGGTGCTGGTGGTGGTTACGCGATCGAAACAGTCGAAGATGTCGTCGGTTTACGTTCTAGAACCTCCAACAAAGGGGAAAGTGGTAGTGAGCACCACGCGCGGACCATTGGACATCGAGCTATGGCCGAAGGAGGCTCCAAAAGCCGTGAGGAACTTCGTGCAACTCTGCCTCGAAAACTATTACGACAACACTATCTTCCACCGCGTCATCAAGGACTTCCTCGTCCAAGCTGGCGACCCTTCCGGCTCCGGCACCGGTGAGTCCACGCGCTCTAATTAGCGCCCTTCCGCTTTCGTTTCTCCGTAATTGGTCGTAAAACTATGAGTGAGCGTTTGCGTAATTGATTTTATATGAATTTGTTCTGGGAAATTGGCTTAGTTTTAGTTAAAATGGAAGTTGTAGCGAATTGATCTGTGCTTGGATTAGCTTTTTCCTGAATGCGAGTTTGATGTAAAATGTAAAACATAATGTATACGTTTTCAATCTAGAGCAGTATTGCTTTAATGTGTGTTAGAGTATTCAGAATTGTTTTGAAATACTAGTTATATTGATTTATGTTTGGATATGTAAAATATATAATGTAATTTTTTTCAATCGAAAGCAAATTGCTATCTTTTTAACACTTTAAAGTGTGTTTACAGATTGTGTTAGATAATTCAGGATCACATTGAAATACTGGTTAACTTGATTTGGATGCGTTTTTGTTCTGAAAGCAAGTTTGATGTAAAATTTAGTGCAATTTTTTCAGTCTAAAGCAGAAGCTGCTTTTTTTTTTTATCACTTTAATGTTTTTAGCTTTGTGGTTGGATTATTTGGAATCACGTTGAATTGAAATTATTAGTTAGCGGAGTTTAGTGAAATGTATGCACGTTGAAGACTTGTTTGGATGAGTTTCTCCATAAGTTCTTTCCACAAAAGAAAAATAAGAGGAAAAATTGACATTAGCTTTTTCATAAGCTAAAATTAACTTATGCATAACTTGTAAAAGTTCTCTATATAGCTTCTTTAAATTTTTATCTGTAACTTGTGCACAAGTTAATTTTAGCTTCTAGAGAAACTAATTTGAGTTTTTTCCTTATTTTTCTCTCTTAGAATGAACTTATGGAGAAACTCATCCAAACAAACCCTTAATTCTTGATTCATAATTGATTTTAACTTCAAGCAACTTTAGGTTGCTTTGGGATGCTTCTTTTTTATCTTGAAGACAAGTTTGATGTAAGAGTTATTCTGACAAGCTTTTCAATCTAAAGTAGAAACTACCTTTTATCACTTACAATAGAGCTGAGGTTTGGAGGCAAAATCAATTTTGGTTAACAGTAAACAAATATTGTCTTTTTTTACTGAAATAACGTCTAATAGGAGGCAAAATCAATTCAGATTTTCCACCATGAATAGGGTTTGGTTTTGCATTGATTTAAGGAAACTGCAATATTCCACCATTGTTGCTAGCTGATTTATGTGACTTGTGGATACTGTTTTGTTTGTGATTCTTCTGACTGTTTAGTGGGTCTTTTAATAAAGAAACTAATTGTTTTGTTGCTGTTGTTGTAGGAGGTGAAAGCATTTATGGTGGTGTTTTTGCTGATGAGTTTCATTCTCGTTTAAAATTCAAGCACAGAGGAATAGTTGCGATGGCAAGTGCTGGATCTCCAAATTCCAATGGAAGTCAGTTTTTCATCACCCTCGATCGTTGTGACTGGCTTGACCGCAAGCATACCATTTTTGGAAAAGTAAGAGGAGTTCTGTCCAAGGAAACAATTTCTGTTTTTATTTTCTGTGTGCACTTTTAATTATGTAGTGTCACTCTTTTTTTCTTTATTTCATGTTTTCCAAGATTTGTATAAGAAATGGTGAGATTATAAAATAAAATTGAAAACAATGAAAGGTTGTGTTCCTCGTTTTGCTACACTTTTGAAAATGGAAACAAAGTGAAAACAAAATGAAATATGTAAAATTGCAAACAGAAAATGAAAAAAAAAAAAAAATCAATTCCAGCATACCCCTGGTTGGGATGGGTAGGCCCACCACTTCATTTTCACTTAGCCTGGGCCAAGTCAGTGATGGGACGTTAGCGGATACCGTGCCTTCCATATCACCACATTCAAGTGAAAAATCCCTAAAGAATACAATTGCAGTTATGCTGAAGTAAAACTTTCTGTTTGTGATATTTAAGGATGATTGGCTGTTCTCACTGTTATTTGACTCAGGTGACAGGAGATACAATGTATAATCTTTTGAGACTGGGTGAAGTTGAAACTGATAAGAATGACAGGCCTTTAGATCCGCCAAAGATTTTATCAGTTGAGGTTCGTTGTGCTTTAGATTTGTATTGCTAAAACATTGAAGTTTGTGTCCAGTGCAGACAGATAATTAATCCTCACTAATGTCATCTTAATATGCATATTTTAGGTGTTATGGAATCCATTTGAAGATATTGTTCCAAGAACACTTCAGAAATCTCGGACTGAAGCTAGAGTTGATACTGAAAGTAAAGAGCCAAAGAAGAAAGGTGTAAAGTAAGTTCAACTTCCTGTTGAAGAAAAATGTCTTAGAACTCAATGCAGAATGCTTACTTTCTAAGCAGCAGGTTGCTTATGGATTTGTAAATTCAATTACAGAAAATTGAACTTGCTTTCATTTGGGGAAGAAGCTGAAGAAGAGGAAAAGGAATTGGTGTTGGTGAAGCAAAAGATCAAGAGCAGTCACGATGTCTTGAATGATCCTCGTCTTCTAAAGGAAGAAACACCTGATAGTGAATTGGTAATAAGACCTTTCTTATAGTATTTCTTTTGTTCCTATAGTACAACTCTTACCTGATAATGGCAATTTTTAGTACTTTATCTGTTAATTATTTGCGGGTTACTGCTTTGGCTTACAGCTCCAAGAGACTCCATCTGACATAGTCATTTGATAATTTCAACCTGAAAGTTCATATCTCAATGGAAACTAACAATACAAATGTTACATCAAATTGTCACAAACATAAATTGCTTGTATTTATTTTGCAGAGTTCGTCAAGAAGAGATCTGCAGTTGTCTGTTAGGGAGACACTTAATGCAAAGAAAGAAGAGCCTCAGAAAGATTCAGCACCTGGTAACGTTGCCCGTCTTGATTCAAGTGATGACGATGAAGCGGATTTTGATTCAAGAATGCGCATGCAGATACTAAAAAAGAGGAAGGAGTTGGGTGATCTCCCTCCTAAGCCTAAGTCGCAAAAAGGTACTTCAAATTGTCTTCAATATATTTTATATATTGCAGTTTCTTAGTTGTAACATCTCAACCTCTGATCAAGGAAGCCTTTCATGTTCTACTCATGCAAGATTCAATTGTCTTATAGCTGTGACATTATACTATTACAGTTACTGTCAGACTTCCATGTTTATTCCTTCTTCATTTCCAACATAAGATAAATTATGTAGCAATTAGGCCACTTCCTACTTCCGCATCCCATCTGTAAATTTTGAAAACAAAACATAGGAATGAGATACTTTTGATGTGTGAAATTAAACTCTCACTCTTTTTGTAATGCTTGTTGCATCAACACGAATATAACAAACATGTAATAGCGAAAATTTTGAAAGGCATAGTATGTGGAAGAATCAAGTTGTAGAAGTGACATATGGCACCTGTCAAATGGAATAAAAAACTAAACGTGTACAATAAAAATGCTAGTCCTAACAAGGGAGAAAATGATTAGAAGATGCTAATTGTTGCAGGAACAATTGATTGAGACACTTTGCAACTGCTTATAGCATATTAGATCTTTTAAGTTAAGTGTAAATTATAAATACATTTTCGTGTTCTCAACACTTGAGGGGAATGTTTGCTACTTTTTGCATTACAAGAGCAAATAAAATGACAACATTCTAAGATGCATTTAATTTAATGGTAACGGAGATGTATTTTATTTTATAAATCTATTGCAGAAGTTTGTCTTATTTGTGAATGCAGTAATCATTTATGGTAATAGAGATCTATTTTTTTTATAAATCTGTGGCAGAAGTTTGTCTTATTTGTGAATGCAATAATCGTTATGCTTACTAAGATTTAAACTGTTGATTCCTTGGAACATTTTATAATTTTCCTTCTTTTTATGTACTATTCGTATTCAAAATATTTTTTTTATTGCTAAGACTCACATCATTGTTTTCTTAAGCAGCAGGAAGGTCCATTCCAGAGAATCATGATACTTCAGCACCAAGGTAAAACTATCCATCTGTGAAATTCTATTATGGCAACATTTAGAGCTCAAGTATGTGTTTTAGCTGTTGCCACAAAAGTGTCAATGTGGATATTTTGAATGGCATGATATATAATGCGATAAAAAATTTCAGCTCTTTTAAATTGTAAAATGTGGCTGTGAAACAAGAATGATATATTATTAGGCTCATTATGGGGAGCCTGTGGCCCCTTACATACTCTATGTTCCTTATATATCATACTTGGCAACAAAGCCAGAACTTGTGGCCAAGGTGGACCCAAGTTAGAGTCATAGAGGAAATTATTAGATGGTTGTGCTGGATTCATATCACATTTAGTTCACCTTAGGAACCATGCCTGTGCAATGAAAACATATTGTGCTTGCATGTTTTTTTCTTAGTTTCATACAAAAAGGATAATATTTACTAACTAGTCTGTAGTTCAATTCTCCAAGTCCAAAGTCCCAGGATATGCATATGCATGTCTATATTTCTTCATATAGATATCATTCTGACGTTTGACATTTCTCCTTAAAGAATATGGAGATTCCTAACCCATGGCTGCATTACCTGAGAAATCCACTGTAATCAGGTTACTGTGCCTTGATTACGTTCTGGCATTTGAAAAATTGCTAGTTATACTCCTAGTTGTATCATTTTTTTAAAGTAGCTACATAATCTATCAATTAGCTGCCCCAGAAATATTTTAAAGTGGCTTCTTGTTAGCCTTGTATTGCCTATGAAGTTTGCTTGCTTGGATTTCCAAGTAGACATTTTTTGTATCTATTGGATTTTCTGCATATGTAAGCTTGTTTTGTGGCTTGTGTGATTATTCAAGCATTTTGTAATTGGTCTAAACTTGAGTAAATGGTTGACTGTCTACTTGTTAGGTCCAATGCTGCCAGTGTTGATGAGGATCAACCAAAGGTGGAAAAGTTGTCCATGAAGAAAAAGGGAGTGGGATCTGAAGCAAGAGCTGAACGAATGGCTAATGCAGATGCAGATCTGCAACTATTAAATGAAACTGAGAGAGGAAGACAATTGCAGAAGCAGAAGAAACGCCGACTTCAAGGGCGCGAAGATGAAGTATGTTTTAATTTTTTTTATTTTCTGTTTTCTTATTCCTTTTGTAGTCTTTTTTTTTTTTCTTGTGTTCTTGAGCATTCTAGACTATCAAAAATGTAATTGAAAGGTGTTGGAAGTCTCACATCGACTAGAGATAAGGCCAATTCATAGTATATAAGTGAGGTGCAAACCAGAGCCAAGTTAGAGCCTATTCTAACGAACTTTTTTGGACATTATGTTTTATCCGATATCGTGCCGTTAACGGACCATCCACTAATTTCTTGTCCACGCACGAGATGAATATACCTTGGCGTGAGGGGGAGTGTTGGAAGTCCCACATCGACTAGAGATAAGGCCAATTCATAGTATATAAGTGAGGTGCAAACGTCACCTTACAAGCCGGTTTTGTGGGGTTGAGTTTGGCTTTAAAGCCCACTTCTAACAAAAGGAAACGATACCCTGACTAATACTTTACCATGACATGTTAAGAGTAGTTGACTCAATTTCTAGATAAACAAGATTGACAGTTAATTGAACATTTGTTATTGTCTGAACCTTCCGGATTATGGGGTTAATTTTTTGTTTCTAAATTTTTAGTCGTTTGAGGGTTCTTTTGTGATAGATAATATCATAATATGCTTGTGTGTTTTCAAGTACTTTTCCCGAGTAACATTGTTCCCTTTGTATCTCTATCTTTAGGTTCTGGCTAAACTTCAAAAGTTTAAGAATTCTTATGCAGCAAAGGAGACACCCCCAAGCGAATCTGAAGATGTTAAAAATGAGGATTTGTCTGACTGGAGAGGTGTCAGTTTAAAATTTGCCCCCGAGTCTGGCAAGGTGAGTTTTCTTTTCGCATTTCTTCTAGATGGGCTGTATAAACTGTGGATTTTGAAATCATTTTATTTTCCCTCCAAATTATGTGTTTCACCTGTCTTTTCATTTTCATCTGTCAGTTGTCAGAAATAATCTGAAAATTTCTTCTACATACATGAAGAAAATTTTTGAAATTAGACAATTCTATTGAAATAAATATCCGCGTGCTCTAAGATATCTGCAATAATTCTATTGAAATAACATCCCTGCTTTCTTACACCCTTACACATTGCCTGTAATTTTCTTGTAACCGTGCAGGACCGCATGTCACGTAATGAGGACCCAAATGACTATGTTGTGCACGACCCACTTCTGGAAAAGGGAAAAGAAAAGTTTAATAGGATGATTGCCAAACAAAAGAGACGAGAACGAGAGTGGGCTGGGAGGTCTCTTACTTGATCATGCATGTGCCAACTTGGCTATGTAAATATACAAGTTGATTGGTTTTAAAGGTTAACATGTCTCTGCTGCTGTGCTGGGAAAGGAAACTTTCGCTAATAGGAACTAAGCAGAAAGTCGATGCATTGCGGAGTGTAGCAGACAGACAAGGACACTGATATTGGTGAGTGAGAACTTGGATGTAGGGTTTCCGTACAAGTGTTCCTTCAATTAAAGCCAACGAGGAACTCATGTGAGGGCCTCCCCTCATCCATTAATTGAGTTTGTATCTTTGTCCAATCTTAACAGATGTTTTGTGTAGCTTTAACACATTTGTTTTATTTTAATATTAGGAATCGGGAAGATGTTGTATTATTGTGGGACTGACAATTTTTCGCAGATGAAGACTTTAGTTGAATGACAGAATTTCATGTTAGTTGAGATGGTTGGACGTGGAGCTTTGGGGGCATGTATTTACAAAGATATCCATTGAATTGAGTTTTTTTCTTTTCTAGGGAACTAAGCTTCAGCTAATATTATGGTCGTGGGTATTCCAATATAGCATGTTTGATAATGCATCATGCACATGGTTTTTCACTTTAGAGTAGAAGTTCCTAGTTCTACCTTTAATATTGAAGACTCATTTGACGTGATTTGTTTTGTTAAGTGGGGCACATTTCTAAATACGTATTAATAGTTAACGTGTAAAGTTGACGTGCCACATTAAAGACGGATAGAGTTACTTTAGTCCTGAAAGTGGTACCCGCTGCGAATTTGATTTCTGAAGTTGAAAATGTTACTCAGGTCTTTGGGATGTTAAACGAGTCCTTAAACTTAGGCTTCTTGAAATATGTGTGAATATTATTAATATTATTATTATTATTATCAGAGTAATATCCTTTTAAAACATTTTAAGTACTGTTATTGCCAATTTATACCCATAGAGATTTTTTATTAGTTTTTTAAAATTAAAGAGCTAATGTGATAGCGATTTACAAAATTTTAGGGTTTAGGGACCATGAGTTTACTTGAGAAGATTTGCTTGTGTCTGTTAACGAGTGTTTGTAGAAAATCGGATTTTTTCCTTTGAAGTCACTTCAACCAGTTATGCTGCAATTATTGATGAATCAATTACAACGTAAGATGTGGATGCAAATCTATTGACGTCAAACACTAACGCACGCCTTTCATTTGTACCCAGATGTCGCTCTGCTCTTTCACGGAAGCTTCGATTTCGATTACTACCACATGGAGGTCAGTGCCAAATGTTTGATGGTGAAAGGTTGAAATCTTGTTTTACTGTGTGGGCACTTCGTGTTTCTGACAGTAACTTACCATTAAGGTAATGATTACACAGATTGAGTTAAATATAAGTTTTTGGAACAACCGAGTTGCAAAGCGGTTAAATTTAGAAAAATGATATTTTAATCTATTTTTTTTAATTCATTTTTAATCTATTATTTTCATTACTCTTGAATAATGTATTTCAAATTTTTTATAATGATGTGATGTGATGATCTAAGGGTGATAAGAGTGATAAATTAAAAATAAATAAAAAAAATGGATTAAAGTATCATTATCCTAAAATTTAATAGTCAATTATAAAAGTCTCAAATAATATATAAACTACTAATTAAACTAACCTTTTTAAAAATCTAAAACTAGCATTTTTGTGAGACCTCTATGTCTCTTGTTGAAGAAGAATTTGGGTAGTTTGCCATTAACTCTTAACTGGTTTACACCTACCATTTTTAATTTCATTTTTCTGGTCGATTTATTGATCTAATTGGGTTGTTTTGATAGCTGTATCATTTGGGATGCTTTTAAAAATACTTCTGTTGACCTTTTCGTGCTTTTCTTTATTACGAGTGAATGTATTGGTCCCTATGGTACCCCAACTCGACAATGTCCTATTTTTTCAAGGAAAAAGAAAACAAAGGTAAGATTATGTCAATGTGGCTAAGTCAAGAAAAAAAAAGAAAACTAGGTCTCTAATTTCATATGGGGAATAACAAACTATATTTACTACAACCATCTTTAACTTTTAAATCAGCAAGAAAATCAATAACAACGTTAATGTACCTTTTAATATATTTGATATTGATTGTTAAGTCATAACTTATATATTATGACATTTCGAATATATTATGGATATGATTATAATTGGACCGTAAAATCAACTCATTTGGGTAGATTCTTAAAGGGAAACATTGACGAGGATACTAAGTAGGGATGTCAACGGAGCGGGTAGGGTATGGGTAGTAGCTCCCCCGTACCTATCCGCTAGATAAATATTTGTCTTGTACCCATATCCGTCGGGTATCCGTTATGCGGATACCCATCTATTTTTTTCATATCCGCGGATATCCACGGGTACCCGTGGGTATTTACAAAATTATTTAAAAAATAAATATTTAATCATAAATTCAAATAAAATAAAATAAAATACATCATTGTCATAAATTTTAAATAAATTTCAAACTAACTCAAGTTCATACAAGTCCAAATAATTATAAAAATAAATATAAAATGACATTCAACACAATGAAAATTCTTTAATTAGTGTTTTGATCGACAAACCTACTTTTTTCGACAGATTCCTGAAAAATAATCAAATAATAAACCTCAACTGTCACGTGTCAGGTATTCTTATTTTGATTCCATCATTTGATAACAAACATACCATAAATGTCACTATCTATATAGGGTTTGATGTATATGTCCAATTTCAAATAAGGGAAAGAGAAGAATGTCAATGGATGTACTTGGAAGAAGACAACGTACCAATACTAATAATGAAGACAAAAGACAAGATGTACAACTTATAAAAAATTAGGACAAAATATTTTTTACTAATATATATATATATATAAGGATATTTTTGTGAATTAAAGTTTAGCGGGTACGGGTATCCACGGGTACGGATACTGTAATACCCGTACCCGCTCCATTAACATGAGGGTATAAAAAATATTCATACCTACGGGTAGCGGGTATCCATTTTTAATACTCATTTCCTACCCATTGCGAGTTTTATCTACGAATACTCACAGATACGAATATTTTTGACATCCCTAATACTAAGATGAATCTTTGGTCGATATTCATCCATGTTAAGGTAACATAAGGTATAAAAAATGACGAGTTAAAGTAGAATTAAAACCTTAAACATAGTTATATCGTCACCATAAAAATATTCTATGACGTGTCTCTCCCAAAAAGGTGACAAGTGCATGGTGAAAAGGTAGTTAGAGGCCACGTATCAATATTTTTTTAGGAAATAACGGTTAAGAATGAATTTAATAAATGTAATTCTATATTTTTATTCAAAAATAAATATATTATTAAATATGTTTTTAATTTCTAAATTATGACATCAAATGATTTCGTCTATTTCAATCTTTTATTCAATTTGTTTTTAAAATTTTAAAAATAAATAGATGTAATTTTAGTCATCAAATAATATTAAGGATTTACTTATCTGACAAAAAGATGTTGTCACTTATGTATGCACGTGATGACATGTATATATCTTTGTTAGCATAATAATTAGTTATGTATTGTTATTTGTTTATTTATTTATTTAATTGTTGAAATGTTTTTAGTTTTTTCTCTATGTTTGTGTTTTTTGCTTTTTTCTTCTTTGAAAATCTTTCTTTATAATTGGAGCACTATATCTTTTAAAAATATTCTTTTTCTAGTTTTTGAAACTTACATTATTTTTCTCTTTGTATTCTTTTATGTTTGCTTCCATAAATGTATTGTTACATAGGATTGGGGAGAGACTACCAACGGCATTTGTTTCCATGGATTTGAAGAAGAGTTGAATCTCATCCTTGAACGAGTGAAAAGATTAGAAGGGAAAAACTGTCCGACATAAATCATTCTACACAAATATCATTCACTTTTAATTAAATTATTTCACTTTTATTTGAATTTTAATTGTATGGTGAAATGCTTTCAATAATAATTATTATTATTATATTTTATTTTATATTAATTTTAACTATAAGAATAAAATTGTAATCCAACAATTTTATCTATTAAAAAAAATATCTATCATATATATCAAATTATTCACAATTTTTTTAAATTTTACTTTCAAATTTCTTCATTTTAACTTTTTCATCCCTTAAAACAAACATCACAATTTGTTCTTTATTCCCTCAAATTCATTTATTCACTTCAGTAGAATTGTATTTCCATTTTCTTTATGCAAGCTCATTTTTTTTCTGAAATATCTTTGAATTAAATTGCTGTATTAGAGTTTATTATGTTTTATAAATATTTCTTCAACAGCTTCCAATCCATCCATACTTAAAATTTTACATTATTAGTCTAAACAAAAATAACTCCCAACTGTTTTAACTTTTTAAGATTAATAATTTTAGTATTTGTTTTTCACAAAATTCTGTCTGTTATTAAATATGAAACGTCACACAACTACTTCCATCTCAACCTTTTTCATTAAATATCAATGGTCAAGGTAACCTAAAAAAGTCAAATTAAAAAAAAAAAAAAAAAAAATTACACAACTAAAATAGCAATAAGAACAAAACCACAAAAAGCATAATGAAAAAAAGAAGAAGTGAGAAACAACTACGATGGATAAATTCCCAAGGAAAACTAAGTTTTAATTTAAAAATACCACCAAATGAGTGTGTGAAAGCCATGCTTCTTCCACAATTCCTTGAAAAATCTTGTTCTTATATAACATAAACAGATGCTCAAAGAAAAGAGTCCAGAAGTAAAAACACATAAAACATAGAAAGAGTAGTTGAGATTCTTGTTTTCCATGAATCACCCATTTGCTTTTACACAAAACCCTAAACATCGAAACCCTTTAAGTTATGAAATGGGGTTTTTATGAGGAGACTTTTGATGTATCGTTTTGGTAGATGCACATGACATTATACTTTTTTGCATTTTTGGAGATTGCAAATTGAGTTATGACATTCATAGCTTTTAGCACATTGGTTTACTTGTTAGATGGGCTATGACTAGTGAGACACAAGGTCAAAAGTAGCGTATATTGTTGAATTGTGATATCATGCTTTGGGAGTGTGGGACCCATCGTCCTTGTAATCTAGGGCAATCTCAAGTGTGAACATGCATGCCAAAATGTCAAAGTCTTTCATGTTCACGCCTTCTTGGAAAAAAAAAGAAAAAATGTCTACTCCCAACAAGCACAACTTTTTGGCTAAAGGTTAAACCAAACCTATGCCTCACTAATAAATGCCTCTAATGAGTCCAAGATTTTCAAGAATAATGCTTTTTAATAAATATGTTGTTAATGTAAAATATTCCTCCATTTGATTCATGATTTTTCTTTGCTCACCCATCATATTTAAGTCAGATTTTTGTTTGAATTTGACATTTTTGTTTAAGAGATTTCTTTTCAAGTTTTTTAGGCGGGTTGATGTGGTTATTGTTTTACAATTGCCATGGAAATTATAAATGTGTTCTTTTAATAGTGGTATAAATGTTAAATAATTTTATTAGGTTTTATTAAGTTTTACTTCTTTTTTTTTTCTCATAACTTTGGATACTTTTAATTAGGGGTGGCAATGCGGGTCGGTCTAGCCCGCACAATACGGACTGGGTCGGTCCGACCCGCACAATACGGACTGGCTCGTCCCGTTTCGCACACTTTATGCAGGCTGCAAACACTAGTCCGTCCCGCACATTCCTTGACTCGTGGGTCCATGGGTCCGCGGACTGACCCGTTTTTTTTTTTTTTTAATTTTTATGAAAAAATTTTCAATGTTTAAAAATTAGAAAACTTTAAGAAGTTCACAAAATTAAGTAAATGTATTCTTTAAATTTTAGCACATTAAAAAATACATAATATTTGTCTTTTCCAGTTATACAAGAATTTTAAACGTTAATGCAAAAGTCCATAAAAAAGTAATTAATATATACAAGTGCAAGCTTCTTTTTTATGCGGACTTGCAAACCGGTCCGCAAGGAACGCGAGCCAGCCCACACGGACTGCAGGCTTATGCAGACTAGGACACTACAAGCCTGCAGGTTCACTACTTTGGCTCGTCTCACATTTTTTTCGCGGACCCTCCTGACGGGTCAGGCCCTAATTGTCACCCCTACTTTTAATTGAATTCTTATCAAAATTTGGTCTGTTTATTGAATACTAACATTAGGAAAGTATAGCTATTTAATTTTTCTGTTAATTAGATAATGTGAATGTTATTTAAGTTTGTCATCTTATTTTTCTGTCATCGTCTATTAAAATAAAATTAAGAATTTTTAATTAATGTAAAATGACAAATATTGTTTATTATTTTAATATTATTTTATATTAATTATAAAATCTCAGATAGAAAATAAGATGATAATGTAAAATAACAATAAACATCATCCAAGGAAAAAAAAACTAAAACATAATAATTCAATTAAAAACTATAAAAATGTATTGATATCCAATAGAAAAAAAAATTTAACATGAACCCAATTAAAGTACATAAATTTATGATGAACTAAAACTTTAATTAATTTTATCTCTTAATTAAACACATTTTGAAAAAAATAGAGAAAGGGATTACTCAAATTTGATCAGGTTTTGTTAGAATTTACCACATTTGTGGAATATTTTTTCCAACAAATATGTTTAAAAAGTAGTTTTCCTTTTTTCTCAAAATGCCATATGTGTGTATATATATATATATATATATATATATATATATATATATATATATATATATATATATATATATATTAATCATGACACTTTTTTTTCCTGTCTATAATAAAAAACGTTTTTCATATAAGAGAATCTTACTTGACATAACAATATTTTTGACATGAGATCTGAACTAGGAAATTAAACATATATAAACACATGTACCAATTTCCTCTTAATATTTTATTACTATCATCACATTCTTGACTAAAATAAACATAAACCAACTACACAAGTACATGAAGATCTTATCATCTAACAGGTTTAGATGATTTCCAAATTTTTAATCTTCTATACCATTATCCTCAATTAGTGCTCTTACCCCACTTTTTCTTTTCTCATCGATACCTTTGTGTTTCGGTCTCACAAAATCCAAAACTTCAATATTCTAAAAGATAACCCTAATCTCACTACAAAATATTTCAACTTTTTCAAAAATTCTTTTTTTTCAAGAAAATAATAGGTATTAAAAACACAGTTTATTTTAAAAAAATACATCTTAATATCATGATTATTAGACACTAACTGTGATTGTTATTACGTCATCAACTAGTTCTCTGACAACAAAGACTAACAGGTTTGACCGGTCAAAATTTTATATCAGAAGCTGAAATATTTTTTAATTATTAAAATTAATTTTGGGCGTTTGGCTTTACATTTTCAATATTATTATTAGCCTGTATTTAAATTTAAATTGGTTAAACTTTAAGCATTGTGGTTTGAAAGAAGAGATTTTATGTAGTAATTATTGATATTAATCATCAACAAAATAACAATACCATGATAATGAAAAAAATGTTTAATCTTGTTCGTTATTCGTGGGAATCCCATGGATGAAAAAAGTTTAATGATGATTGAGAAAGTGAAGAGAATAAGAAGATAAATTAAGAAAATTCCAAGTCTGCGTCTGTCATATATCATACCTGACACAGCCAAATCCAATCTCAAAAAATTCCAATCCCAAATCGTGTTCACACTATAACCCTAATTTTCATTCCCACCTCATTCTTTACTCACTCACCATCACAATTCTCATAATTATGAACAATAATAATTTCACTTTTTATTTCGATCCAATTAATGTTGATGCTGATTAAACGTACATATAAATAGATATGTATTCATTGTATGGTATATTTATGCAAAGAAAATAGGAAAAGTATTAGGAATATTTGTTTTTCATTATAAAATAAGAGTGAGTTGGTACCAATAGAAAAAACAATGACATTGGTTTTGTTATAGCAAACTAAATAGTCTATTTAATTCCTATAATTATATCTTGGTCTTTGAAATTAAGAAAAACTGAAATAAGTCTGTGATTTAAAATAAATAAATAAAGTTATTAATTTATGATATTTACTCGCTTACTTGCAACACTCTCTGATCGATCTGTCAATTAAAGAAATGGACGCAAAACCGGAAAGTCCAAAGTTTCATCATACGCTTCATTTCCGCTGATTAATCAATTAAACAATTAATTAATGAAAAAAATAAATAATTAATTAATTAATTAAGAAGTTAAAACAACACTCATTTCTCTGGCATCTCTTCATTCTATAAGATTTCAATGTCCGCGTTCACACCACACCGTGTGTTCACACCTCACACAATTTATAACTATATATATTAATTAATAATAATAATAATTTCACACCAAACCAAACTGAAACTCAACACAATCCCAAGAATTGGTGTTGTTGTTAAACTGTGTTTCTGTTCCTTCAAATCTAAAGCCTCTGGCTTTGTTTCTTTCATTCTTTCTTCGATTGTTTCTGAGTTTGGGTTTTGTTTTTGTTTTGTTTTCTTTGTCTTTATGAAACTCCCAACAACGTTTGCAGACCCCGAATCCTTGTCTTACCTTTACACCTTGCTCCAATCTTCCTTTGATCAAATGAGCAACAGCAACAACAATAACAACGCCATAAGCAACAACGCGACTTCCACGACAGGCAGAAAGCGCCGCAGAAAAAACCAAGATGGTGACGATGACGACGATGGTGATGGTGGTGATGATGGGTCATCCAACAACAACAACAACCTAGGAGAGAGTAACAGCAGGAGGAGCAAGAAGAAGAAGGAGGAGCTGAAGGGTCTCCTAACCTCGATACTGTTGTTGGATGAGCAAGAGAAGGTGGAGCAGCAACAGAACAACAGGGCCTCCGAGGAGGAGAAGTTTTCGTTGGAGACAAATCACAAGAAGAAAACGAAGGCCATGCTTCAGTATTACTCCAATTTGGACGAGTATTACAGCCAGGTGGAGGAATCGGAGAGGGTGAAGAGGAAGAAGTCACGCGGAATGGCACGTGCGGTGGCGGTGGCTGCGTGTGAGAGGGAGGGTGGTGAAGGTGGTGGGGGTGTTGAGGGGGCGAAATCTGGTGTGGGGGGGTCTCAGAGAAGGTTGTGGGTGAAGGATCGTTCAGGGGCGTGGTGGGATGAATGTAACAAAGAGGATTTTCCTGAGGAAGAGTTTAGGAAGGCTTTTAGGATGGGAAGGGAAACTTTTGATATGATATGTGAGGAGTTGAATTCTGCAATTGTGAAGGAGGACACCACTTTGAGGAATGCTATTCCTGTGAGGCAAAGGGTGGCTGTGTGTTTGTGGAGATTGGCCACTGGGGACCCTCTTAGGATTGTGTCTAAGAGGTTTGGATTGGGCATATCAACATGCCATAAGTTGGTGCTTGAGGTCTGCACTGCAATTAAGACTGTGCTTATGCACAAGTATTTGAATTGGCCTGATGAGAGTGCATTGAGGAGGGTGAAGAGTGAGTTTGAGGGTGTTTCTGGGATTCCTAATGTGGTGGGCTCTATGTATACTTCTCATGTGCCTATCATAGCTCCTAAGATTAGCGTGGCTGCTTATTTCAACAAGAGGCATACTGAGAGGAATCAGAAGACTTCTTACAGTATTACTGTTCAGGGGGTGGTGGATCACAGAGGGGTCTTCACTGATGTGTGCATTGGTTGGCCTGGTTCAATGCCTGATGATCAGGTGTTGGAAAAAAGTGCCCTTTTTCAAAGGGCTAATGGGGGGCTTCTGAAGGGGGTTTGGATTGTGGGGAGCTCAGGGTACCCTTTGATGGATTGGGTGTTGGTGCCTTATAGTCAGCAGAATCTGACTTGGACTCAGCATGCTTTCAATGAGAAGATTGGGGAGGTTCAGAAGGTGGCTAGGGATGCTTTTGCCAGGTTGAAAGGGAGGTGGAGTTGTTTGCAGAAGAGGACTGAGGTGAAACTGCAGGACTTGCCGGTTGTGCTTGGGGCTTGCTGTGTTCTGCATAATATATGTGAGTTGAAGGGGGAAAAGATGGACCCTGAGTTGAAGATTGATCTGATGGATGATGAGATGGTGCCTGAAGTTTCCTTGAGGTCAATGAGCTCCATGAAGGCCAGGGATGCAATTGCTCATAATCTTCTGCATCATGGTTTGGCTGGCACTTCTTTTCTTTAACTCAAAGGTTGTGTTTGATCAAGTCATGTATACCGTTTTTCTGCTTGAGGCCATCATTCTTTTGCTTGTTTATGACATGTTCAAGTAATTGGTCATTTTTTGTGGAAGGGATTTTGAATGTAAAAGATGTATAGGTCCTTTCAACAGATATATGATGATAGTCTGCACAGGGTTAGATCCTGAATTTGTAACACAATTCCATACTTCAATTGCCAAATAAGAGATTGAATAATAAAACTAGAAACATTCTTTTTGTAGCATTCCTTTCTTCCGTGGTTTCTGTTGGTAACTTGATATCATATAGACTTGTACAATCATATACTTCACCAATGTTCTTTTTCTCACACAAGTTCCAAGAATTGGAAGCTAGTATGCTTAAAACTTCAACTGTTTATGGAGAAGTTTTCTCTAAACAATCCTTATTCATAACTACTTTAAGTTGTTTACCTAACTTCACCCTTGAGTTTTTTATCCCATCCATCACTATCTGAAGATTAAATAATATATACCTCAAATGCATCAGTTTGCAGAAGCACTCTCTTGACAGAGGAGTGACGCAACCTTCCTATATGGAAGACAGAATACATCATTATAAATAAACTTCTGAACTCCTGAGAGGAGCTTCTATCGGTGCAGTACATTGTATTTCTTGTCTTTTAGCCACAAAAATGCATTGCTGATGGACCTACACCAAAATTAGAATCATTCTAGGAGTAGTTTTCCTTATGTGATTAAAGTCAACTGTGATCAAATTTTGACTGGGATGGTGACATAATTGGCAACTGAAATGTAAGAAAATGGTACAATAAACAGATGGTAGTTTTATCAAGTGTTTGATGTTGATGCTTACTGACACTACTTCTGCATCATTCAACTTCAAATGTCATGAAAAGTGTGTGTGAACAGCATTATTCTAATTTCATAGTTCTACACATTCTCTGTCTTGGGAACAGTTGTTTAGTTTAAATTGTTGACCAGCAAGATTTAACTATCTGTCATAGTTCCTTTTCAACTCGGCACAGTTGGAAAGACTTTTATGGCAAATATTTTTGACTCATAAGGTTGAGATTGAGAACTGCATATCTACCACCATCCAAATTTCTGTGATTCTGTGCACCTTGCTTTGAAAAAAAAAGGTTGTTTCTGTTTTCCAACTAGGTCAATAACTTGGCTCTTGTTGGCTCTATGATCAACAAGAGATACACATGAGTTCTTTCCGAGTAAACACAGGAGATATTTAACACATAAGTAACGAGATTAAAGAGACTTTGAAATCTCAATTTAATAGAATAAATCTACTAAATAACGCATCATATAAATATAATATGAAATAGGGTTCATTACAGTTATTCATAAATATACTTAGCTAACAAAGAAAAACAAAAAAAAAACTAAGGCACACCAACTAGTTAATTTTTCGATAATATTTAAATCTGTATTTTTGTTTACTTTCTTCTAATAATATTTACCGGTTTATTTTAAATTTGTGTGAAAAGAAAAAGGTAATATTTATTTTATAATAAAATGTTTGAGTTTTTATATTTTATTTTTTATGTCATATTAGGTGGAAAGTAGAAGAGGAATGGTTAAAAGAGTAACTAATATTATCATAAATGTTGAAAACAATAAATAACTGGAAAAAGAATCTTGCAAAATTTCACAAGAATGGAAAGAGTGTGAAATAAGACACATTCTTAGAATACTTAATAATGTATCTAGAAAATGGAAAAGAACATAAGAATATTCTAAGGAAGTTGTTTCATTTCAGCAACATCGTTTCTCTTAATTGATTTGAAATATTGCGAATGCGAGTGATTATCTCATCTTTATTATCGAAGTAAAAAATTATTCTCATTCGTTCTTGAAGTAAAAAATTATCTTCATTCATATCTCATACGATATTTTTTTAGATCGGGAATGATACATACTTATATCTGTTCCAAATATTAATTAAATATTTTTTTACAAAAATATAATAACAAATAAAATATAATATTATCAATTATTTAATATCAAAATGATATTTTTTTTTCAAATTTAAAATATAAATATCAAATAAGATTGTAAAAAACAACTAGATAAATATCAAATAATTATAAAAAGAAAAAGTATGTTAAAATATATATATTTAGAAATAAGTTATAGAATTAAGAATCAAAATGAAAATGAAAATAAGAACAAGACGAATATTAAGATGAGGTAGATATTATCATATCCAATTTAAAATATTTTACCTATCCTTGTACGAGTCAAAAGCAAATACTTACAGGACAGATTCATTTGACATCTTTATGAAAATTTCAAAATGGAAAGAATGGTATCCCATCCTCTTTATTAATAAGTGTGATTCTAATTTCTTTTTACATATGAAAAAGAAAATAATAATAAGAGAGTATAACGATTTTACATAATTAATCTTTTATTTACTTTTATTTTTAATATACATAAAATCATTTAATCTTACTTCAATGATTATTACTAATACTACTTATGATCTGTTTATAAAAAAAAAAAATTCTTATTAACAATCCTATCGAAAAAACATAAAAAGATAACACACAAAAAAAGTATTTTATATGTTTCAATATTACCTTTTAATATCTTATCTGATCCCAAGTAGTATCTGCCTCTAATCACAAATATGCATGAAATTTAGACAAAATATGTAGAAAAAAGGAAGAACGAGAGTTGAGTGGGTTTGGTTTTCATATTGAGATGTGATACACATTTAATAGTACATAAATTATTTTACATATTATTATTATTTTGACTTAATAGTATTTTTTATTCTTATATTTTTAATAATAATTTACTATATTTTTCTATATTTATTTTTACACGTTTCTATAATTTTTCAAAAAGATTTAATATGGTCTTTTTATTAAATAAAAAATATATTGAATAAAAAGATAAATAGAGAAAAACTTTAAATTATTATTACAAATATAAAGAAAAAAGTATTATTAATCCTATTATTTTCATGTTCATCTATCTTTATCATTATCATATATAATAAATAACGAATCAGAAGAAAAAAAAAATCCTTAAAAATATTGTACAGATTATATATTATTTTTTCTTCGATATTGAATGTAATGTTGGAGCATTGAACATTTAGTTGTTTTTGCCGTTGGTTGTTGGTGGAGAGGCCAAGGCGCCGTTGATCTCGGAATTGCTGTGCATTAATGAAGCTTTAGGTCAATCCATGTTCATGCATCAACAATTATGTTTTCTTTTTTCTTCAGTCAAAATTACATAAGTTAGTTCAACAAATTTTTGATAAATTTTTCAATAAAGTTTTATAAAAGAAAATAAAAAATAATCAATTTTATATCTTTATAAATGTGTGTATACGCGCTTTTAGTTTCTATTACTTTTAATGGCATATATGATTCTCACAAATTTTGAAGACTAAACTATTTCGAACCACTCTTAAAATGTATCATTCAATTATTACTAAACATATGTTAATATATGTGTGTTAAGAGGAAATGTATTAAAGTTTGTTGTAAACTCTATCATTAATACTTAGGAATGGTAATGGTGGGATTGGGTGTAAAATTTATTTTATCATCCCATTTTTAAAGTAGAAATGTATCATCATCTTCACTCTTCCATATTTTATTTTATTCCAATGTCAAATATTAAAAAAGAGATTATAGTTGTATAAATATAAAATCAAAATATTAAATAAAATTAGATAAAGGTTAAATAAGTATAAACATTAATAAAAATATTAAGTACTCACTGGAATTTTTTTTTATTGTTAATTTATATGATTTTTTCTTCTTTAATGGTTATAGAGGATAAAAATGTGCTTAATTGGATTTTGAATAATACTGGTATGTTTTCTCTAAAAGTTGTAAAAAAAATTTTACTCTTTTGCTATGGAAAGTGTGAAATGGGGAAATTTGATTTGGTTGGATGAAGTGCCATCACCTAAAATTTTGGTTCTTTGAAAGTTGTTGTATGGTCGTTTACCTATTAATTTGGAGATTCACAAAAAATGAGTGTTTTTATGCTCTTTGTTCTTTGTATGAAAATAATGTTGAATCTTAGTCTCATTTGTTCTTTCATTGTTCTATTACTGTTATGGGAATGGTTGTAGAAAGTTTTTTGGGATTTACAATTTTCTTCTTTAGATTTGGTTGTTTAGTTTATGAAGTCTTCTTGTAGTTCTTTTCTTAAAGTGATTAAACTGGCCACAATTACTCTAATTATATGAATGTTTTGGAGGATGAGAAATCATAATAGATTTTAAGATCCAATTGCTTTTTCTTCTGCTTATTCTTCAAATTAAAGAGTTAATGTGTATGACGAGGAATAAATCTAAGAATCATATGAGTAATATTGTATCTGATTTTTTAGTGTTAAAATTTTCAATATTCAGACTAGAGAGGGTAGAGTGATTTCATTTACGAATATAATATGGAAAGTTTCATTCGCTAATTGGCTCAAGGTGAATACTGATGGTGCAACTAGGGGTTATCCTAGTTTAGCTTCATGTGCTGATATATTTAGAGGAAGTCGGGGTAAATATATTGGTAGTTTTTCAACTTTTTTACTGGTGCAAATTTCTATTTATGTTGAGTTTATGGGGGCATCTAAGCTTTGAAACATGCTTGGAGGGAGGATTTTCAAAGACTTTGGTTGGAGAGTGATTCTTCTTTAGGTTGTCATGATTTTTTGGATCAACGAGTGATTCCTTAGAATCTTAGAGGGATATGGCATCGATGATTGCATTTTTGTCAACATATGCAGTTCAAACTTTCTCATATTTTTTGTGAGAAAAATCATTGTGCCAATAAGTTAGCTAATTTATGTTTGATTCATAAAAAACAATACAAGTGGTTTAATGTTTTACTTCCATGTATTTATTTTTATTAGTTTGCCTATGTTTCCTGAAGTATAATTTTTATCATGAGTTTGGTGTGGTCCCCTCATGTTTTGTTTTGTTTTACTTTTACTTTTTAAAAAATTTTCATGTGATGACAAATAATTGACGACCTTTAGGATGTCAGTACAGTTGAGATGTCAAAGTTCATAGTAATGTCTAATATAATCTTATTTGAAATAAAAATATTAAATGTATATCCTATAAACAAGATACAAAATTAAAAATAAAAGAAAAGTTAGTATAAGTTTTTTAAGTTACTTAAATCTATAAAAATGTTTTAGTAATTTAGAACAATATTTCTTGTGTGATTGAAAACAAGTATTGGGATCGGGATGGAGAGAACATCCCTTGATAAAAATTATGAAAATTGAGATAAGTTCATTTGATTTATAATCTTGTTAATATATATATAATGAGTAATATTATTATCACTTGTTCAATATTTCTTGCTCATAAGCATTGAAATGATTTCATTTGTTCTTATATTTATATCAAAATATTAGAAAATGAATTTGTCATAATTGTTATTTATGTAGATGACATAAACATTGTTGGAACTCTTAAATGAGCTTAGAAAGACAATTGATTGCTTAAAGAAAAGTATTTGAGATGAAGAATTTTGAAAGGCAAAGTTTTGTTTGAGATTAGAAATTGAGTATTTAAATAAATGTCTTTTTGTATATCAAGAGGCTTATATAACGAAGGTGCTTAAAGGTTCTAAATGGACAAGTCACATCCATTATGAATTCTAATGGTTATAAGGTCATTAGATGTTGATAAGACTCTTTTAGACCTCAAGAAAATGATGAAAAACTTCTAGATCCAGAAGTACTATATCTTAGTGTTATAGGAGCATTAATGTATCTTACTAATTATACTCGATTTGATATTGCAATTGCTGTGCTGTAAATTTGTTAAGCAAGATATAGTTCTTCATCTACAAGAAGACATTGAATTGGAGTAAAACATATACTTCGTTACCTTAAGGGTACTACGAATATGGGTTTATTTTATCCAAATGATTCAAAATCATATTTAATGGGCTATGCATGCATTTCATTTATCAGATCCTCTCAATGTCACAATGGTTGATTACCAACAAGATATTTGTTCACATGTGGTAGCAAACAATGATTTCATGATGGTATGTGAAACAAATCATAACAACAACATTGTCAAATCATTCAAAAATTTAGCAGTACATGAGGCAAGTCGTGGATGTGTTTATTAAGATCTATAATTCAATATGTGCGACAACTTGTGGTATCCTCGGGAAAAATGGATTCCACAACCATATATGAATACATTAGTGCATAGTTCAATTGAAAGGATGATATAGAGATCTGTTTACAAAGTCTTTACCAAGGAAAACTTATGAGTAATTGGCTCACAAGATTGGACTTCACCATCTTAATGATGTGAGTTTACACGAAGGGAATAAAATATGTAATGAACAATATTGTATTAAAGAATAAATAATATTGTACTATTTTTCCTTCACTAGATTTTCATCTCAAAGGGTTTTTTCTAGTAAAGTTTTAATGAGACACATTCTTTTATGGATGGACACCGGAGGGGAAAGTGTTATGAATTAATGACCGTTCCATTAATTTGATACAGTTACTCATATGATTTATATGATTGATTGATTTGCTACAGATCACATTTGCTAAAATTACTCATACTATTAATTGCTATATGAAGGGGTTTAAATATTTGTATTCAACTATTTATTTTGGATCATTTATGAATTATATTTTGCATAGGACTATTCTTATCATTTTCCTATCAAAGAGAGAAAAATTAAATTGTTCTCCATTCTTTCTTTTTCCTTTCTTTTCTCTATTAGTAGCTTTCCTTTATAATATATATATATATATATATATATATATATATCTATATATATATATATATATATATATATATATATATATATATATATATATAACATAACGATCTTTGTATAAACTTCAAGACTTTTAAAAAACTAAATATAAAATAAAATTAATTTATATACAAATAATAAATAAATAAATAACTTATGAGAGAATTTTTGTAAAATTAATTTTTTTGGTCTAAATAATTTAACTAGTTTACAATTTTAGTTACAAATTAACTTTTCAGCAATTTTAAGTCATAAATTTTCTAAAATTAAGTGAATTTGGTTTACAATTAATAACATTATTTTTACATGGTGATGATGATCTATTCAGAATTATGCGACCGATTAGAAAACAAGGGAAAGTATACTTATATATTCTATATATATAGAGAGAGAGAGAAATGAATAGAGATAAATGATAAAGGTCCGTCCCATCTTTGAAAATGCTCTATGAGGTGTTGAGAAATGGTTGAAGTAGTTGAATAGGAGGATCACTATGACTATAGCTCTTGGTAAATTTACCAAAGATGAAAATGATTTATTTGATATTATGGATGACTGGTTGCGGAGGGACCGTTTCGTTTTTGTGGGTTGGTCCGGTCTATTACTCTTTCCTTGGGCCTATTTCGCCTTGGGGGGTTGGTTTACAGGTACGACCTTTGTAACTTCATGGTATACTCACGGCTTGACAAGTTCTTATTTAGAAGGCTGCAACTTCTTAACCGCTGCAGTTTCCACTCCCGCTAATAGTTTAGCACACTCTTTATTGATACTGTGGGGTCCTGAAGCACAGGGAAATTTTACCTGTTGGTGTCAGTTAGGCGGTCTGTGAACTTTTGTTGCTTTCCACGGTGCTTTCGGATTAATAGGTTTCATGTTACGTTAATTTGAACTTTCTTTAATTAGACTTATGGTGATTGAATGCTCTGAGTCTATTCTACTGGATCTTGATTTAGAGGTCTCGGTGTAGGGAATTTTGGTCTTCATGGTATGTGTACTATACAAAGAGTTAATGCACTAGTACAATAAAAAATAATGTTCACAGTAAATACGTTTTAGAACACGTTTTTTCTGAAAAAATAAGTCTTTTTTTTTTTTTAATTGAGCTTTCTTTCTTCTTTTTCTTGTTCTTTTTTCTCTAACAGTAATAACAGCATGGTTTGATAAAAGAGGGTATCTTAGTTTGTTCGGATTGTATGGTGCTGTAGTTAGTAATAATGAAGTGTAGGAAGAGAAAGCCCAGTGAAATGACATGAATTGGGCCAAAGGATTTTTGGATGCATGGGTCAATTAAAAAATTGAGAAACAAATTGTTGAAGTAAAATTTATAGTCTCCACCAAAATAAAAATTTGTAGCAGAAAAAAGTTCAATTTTATTTATTTATTACAAAAATATATCATATTCATTTTTTAATTCAAACAACAAACAGTGTCGCATATAATAGAATAATGTACAAAATAAAACTTAAATCTATATTTTTCTTTATCAAATACACCCTTTTATTTTAGTTTACACACACACAACACACGGCTAATAAAAAATAAATAAAAAGCTATTTTATTATATGTTTGTCTTTTATTGCAAAATGTGAGAGGTATAATGGATATTACCTGCAAGTCAAATATTTTTTTAGCCTTTGTTTTTTTACATTGATTGAATTATAATTGATTTTGTTAAAAACTACTTATCATCCTTTATTAATGGGATAAACTTTATATTTTTAATTTTTTTTTGTCTCTTATCACCTTTCATTGAAATATACTTTTCTTCTATCACTATTCCTTTTATGTATTTTTTTATTTTTCTCAATTTTTTTATTTGTTTTTCTTGTTACTGTTTGATAGTTTATCATGTTTTTAATTGCAAGTACACGAATTCAAATAGGTAAAATCATAGTATTAGTCTTCATATTAGTCTACATATAATATTAGACGGGAGTATATTCTTCATAATAACAAAATTTACTTTTATAGTATTAGTCTTTGCCACAAAAACATATCATTCTTGTTTTAATGTCTAATTACAAAAATAATTTTTACTCTATGAGCATTTATTATTATCGTCATAAAAGATAATTTACTAAATTATTCAATAACTTTTTAATTGTGGTTGCATTCTTTCTTATGATACCATTGTTTTTTTGTTTATTTACCGTGACCAAAAATGATAACTCAAAATTTGGAATTTCACATGAGTGAGGTAACTAAAAAAAGAAATGAAAGAAATGAACAACGACATGTAGTTATAGCAAGAGTGAACAAGAGAGGTTTCACACACTTGTGATAATCAATGATAGGATTTACTGATCAATTAGAGATATTTACAATAGACAAAATATAGAGATATAATAAAAGGATTTAAATATAATATGATAAATATTAATATATATATATATATATATATATATATATATATAATCAGCATGGTACTAATAATATTAGTATAATAATAATATATAGTAGTGACAGGAAACAGTATTAAAACTAATATCAATGCTAGTCATGATTATAATAATAAAATAATAAGAATAATAATTGTAATGTCCAATAAATGTTTTTTCAGATTTACAAGATTTAATAAAGAATTTGTGCAACAACTTACACGATTTACACTCGATTGAGTTCAACAACAACAAAAACAAATGTGTGTATATACGTGGGTTCATCTTCAAAATAAAACAAAATGTTATGGTTTGATTTCTATACCCTTCCAAATATATCTTAAACTTAGAGGGTGATAAAATGGATCAATCCAGTCTATTGTAATCTAGTCTTTTTAAAATAGGTTGGATCGAACTGATTCGTCAAACAAAAATAGATCACTAATAATAACTCATTTCGCACACAACAGGGCCGACCGGCCGGATTGGCTGGTCAACCTTCTTTTTCTTTTATATTTTTTATATTTAAAATTGGTTTATATATATATATATATATATATATATATATATATATAAATGAATATTAAAAGCATATAAAATATTCTCTAAAATTTTAATTAATTATTTAATGTTTTTAGTTAGACAAATTAAAATAGTTATTGCAATTACATGTTAAATTACTCTATTGTAACTAATAATTGAAATTTAATTTGTAAGTGTTAATGATTTAAATTACAATATTATTATATATTTACATTTTGAAAAATATAATACAGAAAAGTTAATATTTTAAATTATTTTTTTATTTAAATTTTTAATTAAAAAAAAAAGCCAACAGACAGGGATCAGGCCGGTCCAGATTTTGACCCGTCAAATTAACGAGCTAGATGGGCCTGCCAAAATGGACTAACATGTTGAAATTCTCAATCTGACCCATCCCACTTTGAACAGGCTAATGGGTTGGCTTGTCGGACCCAGTCCATTTTGTTACCCCTACTTAAATTTTTACACCATTCTAAATGTACTTTTAGACACAACTTCAAAGTTTACATTTAAGTTTGCCTATATATTTATAAAAGATCACTACATAAGCAACAAGTATGAGGGTGAGCTATCGAGAATAAATATGAAAATGATAGAATTATAGATCATTATATCTAACAATGAAATTTACAATCCATCACAATTTATCGCTTCCTTGTTAAATGCATATACACTCTTATACATATGACCTACACATGAATTCATATATCAAATGATATTTTTCACAAAATATCTACTGACACACCTTATGGAAGACCAATATTAAACAAGTTCTATAAGAGACTAACATTATTACCATATAAGCATCTCACATTTTGACTCCATAGGTAAAGGTATCTAGATTCCAAGACTCATAGCATCCTAAATGTAAAATAAAGTCCTCTTTAACTTTCTTCTCCATACTTAATACCTAATACCTTAATCTATGTGACTTAGGTCATCAATGGAGTTAAAGATCTCTTATACAAGTTCCAACATTTAATACATCATACAAGATCATACTTCGCAAATCATCTCAAATTCATGACTCTAATTCACGAATTACAATAAACATGTAATTCACACTTCCATTCCATGCACATATCTATCACATTTCACTTGAATTAGGGTAATAAATCATCCAAGTATGCAATTCAATATTTTTTACATATAATCATATACACACATAACCTAAATATTAAGAAAAATTAGGAATATCACATAAATAGAGACGTAAGACAATATCTCCACTTGAGAAAAAATAGTTTCACTAAACAAGGGTATTAGACATAACTCCCACTTATATGTTGGGTATGAAGCAAAAATATTTAAATCCCTTATTGGTTGAGGTTGGGCTCTTCAACCAATGAATCTGCCTTATTTTCTTCATTTCTTATGGATAATTTTTTTTTATATGAAAGATCTCATATTCTTCCTAAGAGTTATCATCATTGTAGGTTGCATATGATTGTTTTATAAACTTTAAAGCTTTGGTTGGAGTATATCTTCTATTATGTGAGTTAAGGGGAATGCATTTATCTTTCTTTAGGCCTTTAAAAACCTTCAACATTGTCACCTATGATCTTTATTGCCTAAACAAACTTCTTAGAATTTTGTTAATGTTATCATATTTATCATAGTGCTTGTCCAATGAATGAAGCTCATTCAATATGATTTGAAACTTGTTGAACATGCTTTGTGTGCTCTCTTTTGTTTCCACATTAAAGAGTTTTAACTATAAAGGAAACAAGTTAATATTGTTTCACTTTACCTCAATATTCTTCTAATAAGTCACACATGAGAGCGCTTTATGCTTTTGAGTTGAGGAAGTATCTTTGTTTAATCTCATTAGTCCAAATGATTCTATGAAGGGCACATTCTCATCATTTACAAAAACATGATTGTCATTCTTCGCCACAACCATCACACTCATATAACACAATTCAAAGGTGTTATGTTGACAACCTATTCTTGGCTTTTCATTGTCATGTAGGATCTTCTCCTTTTATCATGTAAAGAATCAATCCCAAGAGGTTAACTATGTATCTAATTGAAAAGAAATATTTCAACTATAGAAATGAAAGTTGAATTGAACTTAAAATATTTTTACTAATATTTTGCGAGTTGATGGCAATCAAATAATCGTTTGTTGGTTGAAGAATGTTTTCAAAAGTTTTATGCAAGCAACTTGTAAAAGACAAATAAAGGTTGATACATGTGCAATAGATAAGGCAAAACAATATTTAGATCTTTATATTGATCACCTGACACCGAGCTAAGTTTAGTCATCCTTTACAAATTTAAATGATTTCACTAATAAACAACTAATTATAAGTATTTTATGGGTTAAATATGTTTTTAGTCCCTAAACTTTGACATGAAATTGGAATTTGTCCCTGTCTAAAACTTTGATACATTTTGGTTTCTAAACTTTAAAAGTGAATGGATATAGTTCCTTTAACCCATTTACGTTAAACTTCTTTGACGTGTCAAACATGTTTTATACCAGCATTTAAGTCGTTTACATCGTCTGACACATTATCACTTAAATAATATTTCAAATTATTTCATGCAAAGTCAAATGTCTTTCTTTTTTTTTTTTGCACTAAAGATTTCTATATATATATATATTTATATATATATATATATATATATATATATATATATATATATATATTTATATATATATAT
>Ga0214542_1002015_pt1 | contig 42168 bp, 15 predicted proteins | sample CNSS1metaG_FD_160096 | JGI IMG/M metagenome (GOLD analysis project Ga0214542, IMG submission 160096) | Root nodule microbial communities from cowpea collected in UCLA plant growth center, Los Angeles, California, USA - CNSS1 | ecosystem: Host-associated > Plants > Roots > Nodule | place: USA... | reverse complement strand
TGTTGTATGTGGCTGTTCTTCCTTGCGATGATCATCAACTTGGTTGATGGGAGCAGATGGGCGAGGTTCTCGTGGTCAGCAAGGGAGTGGTGATTCAGTAGCTTAGCCATCTGGGCTGGAGTCATTTCATTCATGATTTCATTAGGGCTACAGCCCCTGTATCGTCTTATGATTTCTTACTCTACACGCCTTATTAGAATTTATCTGTTTTTGTTGGCATTGTGGTGTGCCAGATTGTAGGGGTTGCATTAAGGACCCCAAGACTACGCTGCTATACTTTATCGCGTGACGTTTCCTTTAATTTCGTTTAATAATTAAATGGGACGTTACAAATTTGATGGATCTTTAAATTTTTTCAAAATCTTTAATGAACAAATAAATACAACAGACAACACATGGTCCCAATTTGCAACAAACCTCCAGTTGCCTTGATATTTGTATCATTTACTAATATTTGGAATTTATATACATATATAAACTTTGGATCTAGTAATTAAGGACATCGAATAAAATGATTAATATATCTTGAATTTTAAAAAATCATAACTAATTATAATATTAAATAAAATCTAATTATTATAAATGTAGTTATATTTTATTTAAAAGATAAAATTAATATAAATAATATACAATTCTAATTAATAATTTATTCGATACATATTTATAAAAAGTTAAAATATAATTAAATAATAAAATAGTTATATTTTAATATTGTTAAAAATTAAAATATAATTAAAAGTAAAAAAATTAAATTAAATTGAAAAAGTGACAAAAAGATGTTATGGAAAAAAGAGAATTTTTTTCACAAGAATGTGTAATATAATATTTTATCACAAAAGCTTTTAAAAAAATATATAAATTTTAAAGAGATTTCTTTTTCTTCTGAAAAAATTAAAGACAGTATCTTTTAGACTCAAGTGTCAGATGAATAACTTTTTCTTACATTTTAGAAATGACATAAAAAATTCTAAAATGTTTATTTTATATATTATTTAAAAAATTTAAAAGACATTTTTATTTTTATAAATCTATTATATAAATTTATATTGTTTTAATTAATAAAATTAATTATTTCAATTTTCAATATAAAAATTGATATAATAAATATAATTAATTAAACATGAATATGATTAGCATTCTCACCATTTCTTTTTTATGTTATATTATATCTGATAAAAAACTTATAAAAACCTATTTTTCATAGGATAATAATATATCGATCCTTGAACACTTTAAGACAGTGCACTGTTAATTTGTAGACAAATCGGAAAATTAGAATTTCCCAACTTTAGTTTTCCTAATTGTGGAGAGAATCTCAATTGGTAGTGAAGGATCTGGACTCTGAAGAAGAACAAGCATAGCTATGTCTCTCCTTAAATCTCCTCTGCTGTCGCTGCCATCTACTCAGGTTCATTATCTTATCTTCTTCCTCTCTTCTTCCGTTCCATTTCACTTCCTCATTCATTTCGATAACTTGATTCACAGTGCTTGAAATCGAAGCAAGAAGCTAGGTTATTGTCACATGGGCCAAACATAGGAGGAATCAGCAGAACCATCCGTAGAACTGGGAATAGGAATGGAAATGGGGTTAAAGCCTTTTTCTTTAATCCTGAACAAGACCCCATCGTCAAAGACGCTCTCAAGGTATGAGTGTCTCTTCTTCTCACCACTCGTATATATCTCAGACTTATATTGCTTAATTCAGTGTTTTGATTAACTGTTACTGTTTCATGTCAGGTGGCATGGCATGCATGAAATGAAAGAAAAAACTTTTCTTTAAGTGAAATTGACTTTAAAATGAACAAGCAAAGGTGTATCTGTTCTTCAGATTTAATATTTTATGATGGGAATTCACTTTAAATTAAATCAAGGATGCATGGGCACTCTTAAAGGAGCCATCTTCATCTGCAATTGACTTTAGAAATGTTTGTGACTGTGAGCAAGAGTGATACACTTCTTTAGTTAGACTAAAGATTTTTCAAACAAAGATAGAAGTATCTCTTTTAACACCATGGCTACCCTGTAAAATACGATTGGGATTTCAAACTGTGCTTACATTTTACTATCTAGTCTCATGATGAAGAGCCAAGTGGTGGCGTACATCTAGGGAGACCAGAATATTGATGACCCTGCCACCTGGAATACAAGAACCTCTAGTGTAGCTTAATCCAAGTCAAACATTTGTTTTGGACTTGTATGAATGATTTTTAAACAAAAAATTCATACAATAATTTGTACCGCGATATATTTTTGTGGGTCTCTCTCTTGCAAATCATATAATACATGTCATAATTATGAAAAGAGATAAACACAACAAATAATGTTGTATAAATTGTTTGTGTGCTCATATGTCTAATTTATATAGAGCTGAAGGTCAAATTGTTAAGCTTTTCGTTTTGTTTGGGGGGAGGGAGTGAAAGATCCATTGATGTTGTTGAATGTTTGTGGTTTACTGGTGGGACTATATGGCATGATTGTAAAAAAGAACTGATGCTATTCCAGAGTTGTGTCATGTGACCTTTGCTTCCAATTTAAGAAGTGAGGTTAAGCTTAATTTTGCCCATAGTCTAAGACACTTGTATCACTGGTTCGTAAACAAATGAGTTGTCAATAGGCTGGTGGTGGGAGATTTTTGAAGCGAAGTGCTTATGGAGAAGTTTTCTTCAAATAGTTCCATACAATTTATGCCTTCATGAACATGCCTCCTGTGTTTGAGTAAATTTTATGACACAGCTGAGATGCAATTTACTGTGAAAACGTCGACTTCCTGCTCAGTTCATGGGTAAATATTTTATTGATTTTCTGTTTTGTCCACAAAAAACCATACAATAAAAAGTTGGTTTTATATTTTCTGACTTGAAATAGTGAAACCTTATTACTTTGTTAAAACCTACGGCCAATAATCTAAAAGCATTGATTAGCTGTAGTATTCCTTGACTCTTGACATTTACTTGGATGTTGCCGCAATACTGTAGACTGAAAAAGCATTCTGTTGGCATTGAAAATTTGACGTGCTTTTATCACCCTTTGTCATTGCTATAATTTCAGGAACCAGTGGCATTTTTGGGTGGAATGTTTGCGGGTATTTTAAGGCTAGATTTGAATGAAGACCCTCTCAAGGAATGGGTAACTAGGACTGTTGAAGCTGCAGGTATTAGCGAAGAAGAAGTGAATACAGAGGAGTCAACAACTGAGGCAGCTCCACTAGAGATTCAGATTGAATAACAATTACAATTGTTTCTTTATTATACAAATTTTATAAAACTTGCGTTAGATTATTATGCCGACATAGCAATGGAAATTGGTTCAATTGGTCATGAATAATAATCTTTGGATCTACATATGTGAAATGAAGAACATCTCCGCTCCTGTCTCTTCTTTCCTTAAAGATGGTAGACTTTTTAGCATTTGAATTGGTGTGATAACTTGCTTGATTTGGTATCATAAGGTATCTGTCTACTGTTATGCCAGCTAAATTTTATCCTCAAGCAATTTTTAGAAATCAAACACATGATGCTTGACATTATTGATATTTAGACACCATTTGTTTTAACCTGCTATACAACTTCCAAACTATTTTTTACGTAGCTTTATCTTGATATAATAGTAAAACAAGTTGTTTAGTCTCAAACAGTTTGCTGAAGGTGTATTGAGAATTCTGCGCACGAGGTCTAAACTACCTCCCTAGGTTCGTAGTTATAGACACTGTTTGTTTGGTTTTAAGGAACATCCACAGACCCCAATTGAAGTCAACTAATAGCTTGGTTAAGTTTTCGTTTAGACCTAATAGTATTTACCTATATACCATAATGTCCTTTTTGTAAAGTGTGAAAAAGTAGCCTTAATGGGCAAGTAAGGTTTCCTTCACTGCAAAGCAAGTTTGAAAGAACGTCAATACGTCTATCTCCTCATTTGTTGCAAGAATTACCAGCTCTTGCCATGCATTTCTTACTGTCGAAATGATCATGCTTGCTGCATAAAGCATTGTGGCAAAATCATGAAAGTGCAAAAATTCTAGAAGAATAACAATACAATTAAGTAATACCACAATTACAAAGGTTTGAAGTCTGTATACCGTTATTATGGCTTAATGCTCACGTGTCTGTCAACATGCATCTTTACAGATGTCGTGGCCTGGTTGAAAGAAAATGTAAAAGGGAACTCTTGTATCTGACGCAACACAATACAGCAGAGTCAATATGCAGATGAACTACCACTGATCTATTTCGGTAAATAACATGCCGTTTGTAGGTGAGGAAGGTAACCACACCACTGTACCTTTTGACAGGCCAATCAATCCAATTTCCAATAGCATTTTTCATATTTAGAAGTCAAAAAAGTGTGTGTATATAGGAGCAGCAACACGAGCTAGAAATAAAACTGTGTTTGCCATCACAAAATTTGAGAAAGAACACCACTCAGTAAATAACTCCTATTCATGGCAGATCATCAGAGACTGAGGATCCACCCTATGGAAGGGGAAGCACCAGCTCCCCCAACAACCCCATTGGTACCTCCAGGCTCCTCAAGATCAGAAAAGGGTATCCCTTTACACCATCCTCCACTGCTACGTTCTGTGCCAGCAGTATACTCTAAACCACGGAAAAGAAGCTGTTTTTGCAAGTGCATGTGTTGGACAATAAGCGTGTTTGTTCTCCTCCTCATTATCTTGGCTGCAATTGTTGGAATCCTTTACCTAGTCTTCAAACCAAAACTTCCAGATTACTCAGTTGACACTCTCAGGATAAGTGATCTGAGGCTTAACTTTGACATGAGTCTGTATGCAAAGTTTGATGTGAAGATCACAGCAAACAACCCAAACAAGAAGATTGGTATCTACTATGAAAAGGGTGGAAAGTTAAGTGTGTGGTACACAAACACAAGGCTTTGTGAAGGGTCACTGCCCCAGTTCTACCAAGGTCACCAGAACAAAACAGTGCTCGATGTGTCTTTGAGTGGTCAAGTGCAGTCTGGAAGCACCTTAATGACGGCACTGCAGCAGCAACAGCAGACAGGACGCATTCCATTGGATCTGAAGGTCCATGCGCCAATCGCCATCAAACTTGGGAGGTTGAAGCTGATGAAGATCAGAGTCTTGGGAGAATGCCTGTTGGTGGTGGATAGCTTATCATCTAATAATCTCATAAGCATCAAGGCTAGCAACTGTAAATTCAGAATGAAACTTTGATTCCATTCTGAGAGAGTTTCCCTTGCTTCATCTCATTTGTTTGTATTCTTTTTTTCTTTTATGATTGAAAGACTTCTGATTCTTTCATGGATATTTTGAGTTCTAGATTTTGGATACTCCATGAAACGAAGACCCAATGTCTTTATATCACCAGCTATTATCTCTGTATTTTTTTTTCTTCTTCCTCTTTGAGAGTGTCTATCAGCATGGGGTGTCCATCAAAGATTTTTCATATTTCTTACACTATATTATTGCAGCAGTTCATACAATTTTTTTATCTTCTATCTTTTATCATTCTTGATTTTGACATTATATCTGATTGTCTGATTTTAATGAAGTGGATAGTCGTTTCAAGATTCTGTGACAAGAACTTGCTACAAAAATAAAACATAGAAAGTCAAATCAAACTTCCTCCAAATGAAGGAAGAGAAAAGGAAGTAAAAGAACTACGACAGAAAATGTTACAAATATCATAACATGTTTGGTATATTTAAGATATTTTTAAGAGTAAAAGAAATACTTATATAAAATGGAAAATTTTTCATTTGAAACTTAATTACAAAATTTCATAAATGTTACATTAATGGATATTTGTAAATATTTATATAAAATATTAGAATTTAACATTCCCAATGAAAGATTAATCCTATTGATTTTTTTTTACACAACACTCATATTTAAGAAAAATAGATCACATTAACCAATTTAAAACTACTAGATGTATGCAAAAATAATTGTTCCAAATTGTACCAAAAAAATGACTGCATGTTGATTTTTTTTTTTTAATATAAAAAAAACTCCCTAATGTATACTTAAAAAATTCATGCAAATTATTCAAATTACTTCGTTTCATATTTATCTTAAAAAAATTGTATTACATTTTTTTATAAACTTAAATACTTTTTGATTCTCATTTTCGTAATGTTTGTTGCGAATGGTCCTCATCTTGACAGAATGTTTAAAATGGTACTCATTCTTACCGAATGTTTAAAATGGTCCTCATCTTCGCAATTTGTGTTTTATTTGATCATTTTCTGTAACGTTGTTTAAATCATTAACGGAGCATTGTACAGGTAGCAAGGTTTGTATTAGGGTTTGTATTGTACTGTACAGTTGGGGTAATTAGATATTTGAGGATAAATAAGTGAGCTAGGGTTTTAGTAAGGAATGTTTGGACAGTTGATGAGTTTTGGCAATCTTGTTCCTCCATTCAACTAGTGTTGCTGCAATCTTCTTCTTCTTGCAATCTTTATAATGGGATTGCAGGAAGAAGAAGATTGTAACAACACCAATTGGGAATGGAGTAATAAGATTGTCAAAACTCAACTGTCCAAAGATTCCTTACCAAAACTCTCGCCACTTATTTATCATTTATCCCCAAATATTTAATTACCATACCTGTAACACATCCTAATAATGATGATCATTTTAAACATTCTGTCAAAATGATGACCATCCGCAACAAACAAAATAAAGAACCAAAAAGGTATTTAAGCATTTATTTATATTATTAATTATAGGTTCAAAATATAATTTCTTTATTACATTCTTTTAAATTATAAAATAAAATACCGATATAAAGAAAACACGGAGACAGGTGAATTGAACAGTAGGCACTGGGTAGGAGATTGGCGATTGCATTTGAAGTTGTTGATGTTGTGAGTGTGGAGAAAGATTAGGGTTTTGTGTACAGAGTAGAAGAAGAATTAGGGTTTGTGTATACGCAAATACAGAGAGAGAGAGAGAGAGAGAGAGAGAGTGTGTAGAAGAAATTTTGATTGAGGAAAAAATGGGTAGTGAAGAGGATTCGATCGAGCAAAGCGTTGCTTCCCGTCGCGAGAGACTCCTAGCTCTCAGAGCCGCTCAGGAGTTGTCCAGTGTTCCCGAACCAAAGGACAACGACGATGCTGAAGAAGAAGAAGATCAACAACAAGAGTGAGTATATGTCCACCTTCGATGCTTCTCTTTCTGATACACAAAAAACACTTACGGTTCTTGAAATTGCGTTGCAGAATGAAGTTTCGTAACTACGTTCCTCATGACAAGAACCTTCAGGAAGGGAAGCTTGCCCCGGCGGTGCTCCCAAAGTTCGAAGACCCTGTCGATGTGCCTCCACCCGAACCTCAGGCTCAGGAGGTACTACTCTATTGCGTACTCCGTTGGTTAATCCGTCATTATTTTTCTTTGTCTCTTCGTTTTGTAATATGTATTTTTTTTGTACAAAAAAAAAATTAGGATCCGTTTCTGAATATTGCTCCGAAGAAACCTAACTGGGACCTGCGGAGAGATGTGCAGAAGAAGCTTGATAAGCTGGAGAAGCGAACTCAGAAGGCTCTCTATCAACTCATGGGTACGTTTACGCATGCCCTTATTCCCTAATTGTGTTGTCCGGTGATAGATATCTACCGTGTGGTGAATGGTTATGGGTACTTTCCCTTAGTTTTGTTAATTTTCTATGACACCTTGTTTCATGACTTGAATCTTCATGCAATCTGAAAATACCGTCCGATGGTTTTCCTTGCAAACTACTGATTAATGCTGGAAAAGTATGCTATCTGTCCCTGGTGTTTGCTTTTGGTTTCCTTGTTTCTTTTATTTGTGTCTTCACTTTTGCCCAAAATGCTAAATTCCTGTTGACAGATTAAACAAATTGTTTGTGATGATATTTGAATCATAGTGCTGTAAAACAAAATGGTGTTTATTTTGTTTTCTTTCCGTCAATTTTTTCTTTTTTTGTATCGAAGGCGCTGCTTCATTTAGGAAAGCATTTTTAGTTCACTGCTGCTGGCTACTTTTTACTTCGCTCCTGTGGGTTGATATTTAGAAAAATGGTGGATCGGTTGGTGAGCATTATGATAAGAGATTATTTCGGTCTCCTAAACTTGCTAAAGGTTATGGAAGGGAATGACAGAAGGAAGAATAGAAATACAATTGATGTCTTTCTCTTTTCCAAATAGGAAGACCCAAATGTTTGTCTGGCAAGTTCTTGCCACTTGTGTGTTATGTAGGCAATTTATGCTAGTCAATGAAATAGAGTTAGTGTTTAGGACAAGGTGATATTTTTGCTAGCTACAAGGTTTTACTAAAAACAAATAGAAGTTTTGGAAGTAGGACCGAAAACTAAACATTTGTTGAGGCTAACTTAAAAGACTGAAATGAAGTGAATTCTGTCTCGATTAATTATATTTGGATCTTTATTTCCTTAACATTTGTTGAAAATAAGTAGGACTAGCTCGTGTTTAAACTGAGGTTATCAAATCACAATTCAAATTGTATGTAAATCAATCACCATTTGATTTTTGAATTGTGGTTGTTTGACTAAAGTAGCACTGTTTTAAAAACATTTTACCAAAAAATATCAAAAAACAAAATATATGATCAAATAGGTTGATGGTACGACAAGCAAGTTGTCATTCCATGTAGCAAGGAGCCAAGTAGAATAGCACCTTCGATGAGAATGCAACAATGACACATGCATGTATTTGTTTAATGGTACATAATATTGTTAATGCACTCTTATATAATAAAATAATCTTCTCTCTTGAGAGTGAGATACGCACCCAAATTAACCAGCAGATACAACGATAATATTGTATTTTGTGTGACCTGACCTTCTCAATCCCGTTCTCAAACCGGGGTCCTTCCAGTGTGTTCCATTTTATTAGCGTGCATCGGCCAGCCCGTTGACCCCAACCTGGTACTAACCCCTATTACCTATTGATTTTTACTAATTTCCCCATAGCTCATTTTTTCGATTTTTAAAAGAAGAAATATATAGCTGACCCAATCAGGTCATTGCTGAACCCAAATTATATTAGGTTGGCTCAGTTCTGTTTGGATTCATTTTCCCCCAAACTCAATCGGAAAGGATGGCAAACAACCAACTAGGAGACATCGAGTGATTGCCTGCAGAAAATTGATAACAAAGCCAGGGCATAACCAAATAATGGGGCCTTCGTTGTGCTCCTTCAATCTCTTCTAACAACTTAAACTTGAATTTTTACTTTCTGAAAGAATCATGTTGAGTCGAGCAATTCATATCAACGATATAGAATCACGTCAACTCATGCACGTATTGCATGATTGAAAATCGTTTGTGACTTATCAAATGATATGAAATTATGAATTATTTGCTTGCTAAATCGTATCACATCATGCAATTTGAATCACAAACGTTAAGAATCTATTAACTTTAACCTAAAGAATAAAATTAATACATTAAAAACTAAAAGAAATCTTATTCCACTAGGTGAAGTTAGGTTGGATACATAGATTACATGAGACACGGTCACAGGATGCCATCTAGGTACTATGTGAATCTAGTATATGTGACTACTAAAATTAGTTTTATGAATTGCAAATCTTATAGGGTCTTTCGTTTACGCTGGCCATAAGTATTCAAATAATTTATCCATATTCTATTTAGTTGAATAAGAGAACTGCTCTTAATTTTTCTATCGTCTGTGTTAGTTTTATTCTGTAAATACTACGTCATCTGAATTACTTGTGTAGTCTTGTGCCTTCTAATGAATCTGGAGTCACTACAATGCTTTTTTTGAACAGTGGAACAAGAGAAGCAAAAGCAATTGACTGAAGGAGATGATACAAATGGCACAGCAGAGTAGATTGCATTTTGTTACGGCAGCTGAAAGATATTGAAGCAATATGTTGAGAACTTCTCTCCCATTTAACCTTCTTATTAACACATAAAGAATAGGAATCTAACAGATTTAGAAGTGTATCGTGAATTTCGTACCATTCAGTTCTCTTTCGATGAACAAGTATGAGTATATTAGATCTGTTTCTAGAGGTGAAAAGTCCCTGGATTCTGATAGTTGTATCAATTAGTTTATATACATAACACTACTCGAATATGGGAGATTTAATTTATTTTCCTCTTTTATGTTCCCTGGCCATTGTGGAAATAGGGATTGTTGATCTTTTGGGCAATAATATCCGAACCTCAAGTGAATTATGTTCAGCATTGATGATTTTTTTTTTAAATTTCCTTTTCTAACAAATATTTGCCCAAATAACCCCAAGCTTAATATTTTTTTTATTCCTAGATGATTCAATGTTTTTGTCTATTTATATTTAACTCTCCGTATATTTCTTTAAAAAGATTAGGTCTACATATTTTTAGAAAAAACTCATTTTGTCCTTGTTATTGGATAATGAAGAGTGAATTATTCATTGTCATTTTAAAACACAAAGGTCATTAAAGAAAAATAAATAAAAAAAAAAACATTGAATCATTATTATGATTATAGTAACAGAAATGCTATTTTATATATATATATATATATATATAACCTTATTCGGTCAGTGAAAAGTCTACAAACAATACACGGTACATTGGATTAAACGGCAATTTTTATTTTATTTTTTCTGAAAGTGGCAACATCTTCAAAAGTATAGGCCAAACTCAGTGAGTATTTTTGAAGGCGATAAAAAATAGAGTTTTCTTAGCATCAGATGGTGTCCAAGAAAATAACAATTCATTTAAGAAAATTACGTGACAAAGTGAGTTACAACTTACAAGGTAGAATTAAATCTATAAAGGTTCAGCTTCGAAATTGATATATTTCTATTCTTATTTCATTAATTTTAATTTTTTTTAAAATAATACTGATCAAAATAACGTATCTACATGGAGGGCTTGATAGACATGCCACACCAATGTTTGATAAAATGTCAAGTTCATATTGTTAAATTGTCAAGAATGCTACTAACATATCTAGATAACCTGTTAACACAGACATAAATTCCCTTGCATTGAAAATTCTTTCGAATTTTAACACAAGCAACCATATTTTCTCTGCAATGCACAAGTCTTTACACACAATCAGTTGTACAACTTTGTTTAACAAATGGAGGATTTGACAGATTTGACGCAGAACCAAAACAGTAATGTCCATAATTATTTGACAAGGAAACCCTTTCTTTTCCTAAAGTAAACAATTTACATTAAACGCAACTTGAAGCTCTATTTCCACTTGCAGGCCTTCTTTTTTCAAATATTGTGGAGGAGGGAATCAATTTATGGAGAAAAAAACGAGGGAAAAGGTAGACACAGTCAGAAATAGTTAATTTTCAACTATTGACAAAGCATTGGAAAATCACCCTTCTGAGCTTGGAGTTGATGTGCATCCTTTTTTCTGATAAGCTGGCATCTGAGATCTGCAAATTTATATGGTTTAATCAATTTTCATTTGTGATCATCCATTGAGAAGATCTGTGGCACCACTTTGTCCCCCTTTCACATTTTCTGTTCTCCAAGAGGAATCCACCTGAGGAAGTTGATACTCATCTGGTTTTAAAGCCAAGGCAAAATCAGGCAATGTTGGTGCTGTTTCCATGATTCTGTAATAAACATTGACAGAAAAACGCATGATTTTATCAGTCATCTACTTCACTTTGCATTAGTCAAAAATCATTACCAACTATGAAATTTCATTTATGCAACAATTTACTGATGCACTAAAGTTTACCTCTCATAGGTATACAGATCACGGTTTACTCGCACCTTGCTTGAAGTATCCTTAGGAATTTTCTCGAAAAGATATTTCATTGTCCCCCAAAGTGGTGGATTTCTGCACCATGACTGCCAGTTAGATGGACCATGAAAAATAATACTACAGCCAAAAATGATTTTCTCTTTTAACAGAACTTCCAAATACGGCATCGCTGTTATTACATGAAGATTTTATTAAATAAAAATGGAGAGACTACACCAAATCCAAGATAAAATTACATCACACTTTGAAAACTACTTTGAACTTCATATACCAGGAAAAAGGCAAAATTTTCAGCACATTAAAAAATTTATCATTAATCAATCCTCTCGCATCCGAAAAAAGTCTTTAATTTTTAGAAGTTTTTACTTTAGAGGATTTAGTATTAGTCTTCTTCGGCCTACTCTTATTAGGTTTTCTTGTAGTTTGAAAGATGGATGAATCAGCACCCTGGCATGACATCTCAATGATTAGGTTCAGCTCGTAGACAACTTGACGATTGATGATGTGGAATTCGAACACACTCATTCAAAAAAATGGGATAAACATGGTTAAGGATGGTAACACTTTATATATTAGACACGTGACTTGTGATTTAAACATCGACTAAAAATTAGTATAACTCTTTTTTCTGAAGATAACATAACATAACAGCATAAAAACAAATCAGTTTGTTTAAGGGAATATTATGAATAACCTTGATAATGGTGGTGCTGCATGAAATGTTTCACACAGCTTCTTACTTTCTTTGAAATACTCATCAGCAGCTTGTAAAGCAGCTACGGCCATTCCATGAGATTTCTCCGTGTTTCCCTCATCAAGAATCAATCCATGATAATAATATGCTGCAGCCTATAAATCATTACAATATACATATGAATATTGTTCCTAAATTGTGCATGAGCATGCTAAAATCAAAAGAAACACCATATATTAAAAGTAGCTGAGCCGTTCAAGGTCTCATTAAGTAAGATTAAGAGCATAAAATATAAGAATAAATCAAATAGCTTCAACTGCATTTATGAGCACAAGGCAGTCAGTAACCACAAAATTCCACTCTAGTTGTACTACTATAAAGAAATTCATAAGAATTAAATAGGAAGATACAAATAACTGTGGATAAAAAACACAAACCTTTGCCTCAACATACTTCCATTTCACAAAGAGACGATGTTTTTCACCCCAACCATTTGCTAGTGGAAGGTTCATAATATTATCTTGAGCCTGCAAAATGAAAAGTGTGAATAAAGTTATGTATGCTGGTAATGATCACATATGCATACTCATACTGGGTATATAGAATTAAAGCAAAGATTTGTCTAAGGGAAAAAATGCTATTGTTTCAGAACGAAGAGAAACATGTTGGAGATCCCATCAGAAATTGGGTATGGAACAGAGAGAATAAAAGATAAATTGAGAATGAACAGTTGCAGGTTAGTTACTTGGCTTTGAAATTCTTTTGGAAAGAAACCAACAAATCTATCAACAGAACAGAAATCATGCAAGAGAACGTACACAATGCAAAACCAGAAAAGGACAACGATATTCAGTCATTTGAATTGATTAAGATTTGTAGAGTTAAAAGAACTTTAATTTATATAGAAAAGGTCACATGCTCAAGTACAAGTTCTAGCATTCTTTACACACCTTATACCCCACCATGGAAAAAAGGAAAAAGAAATTTGTATTAAATGTTCAAAAATAAAATGCACCAGCAATAAAATGACGGTTACCATAACTCCATTAGATATGTCAATGAATATTTGAAATGCATTAATTAGAACAATTGAAAACTTTGCATTTGTACCTGCTGCCAATATTTCACCATCTCACATGCAAGTCTACGCTTCACTGCGAGAGTAGCTTTGGTACTATCAATTGCCATTCCAAGTTGAATATCTACACCCTATTAAAACATAAAAATAAACAAGTATACCCAAAATAGATGTGAGATAAAATGGGTGGGAAAGGTATCTAAATCTATATATTGAACCCCTTCTCCAGTCTTCTATGCAGTGTTGTTAATGTTTTACATGGCATTACCCCCGGTAGCAGAGTCATATATACTCAACTACGGTTTTGAATTACACAAATTCTTAAATGGAAAAATGCATCTATAGATCTATAAATTTTAATCTAATATGCTAATTAATACAAAACCCAAAGCAATTTACACAATGAATTCAATTGAAATGATAGCAACCCTCATGGATTTACACAATGATTGTAATCACAAATCACAATGTCCCCCTTTTTGTCCCTTGTTAGCTTTAAATTTCACCCTCAATTCATAAAATTTTTATTTTATAATTTATATATCAATGGACCTAAGAGTTGACTTGAAATTTGAGGTAAATACTAAAATGACAAACATTTCTTTCTCAAGCACTTACCACTAGACTAAAAACTATAGTTTATAGTCACACAATAAGAACATAGTGACTTGAACACCATTATTTAATTAAGATTTGGTTTACCTGACCTCCACCACAAAACAATTCATACATCCTGTAACAATATCCCCCTCAACAATTACACCGCTAAAAATCAAACTTTTTTATTGTGACTTGGCTCACCTAACTCTACCATGGGACAATTGATGCAACACACAACAACTAATAAGTTTACTCCTTTATTTTCACCTTTGCCAATTCATTCTCCTAGATTATGGCAACAAAGGCATGAACTAATATACTTAAAAGTCAAACACATGGTTCTCAGATTCAATTACTCAACATAAGAACTTTGACTATTACTCGTCTACAAGCTTAAAATGAAAAAATTTCTATTACTAGCCTTACTATGAGCAAATTTATACATATCCACTTTCAATATTTCTATAAACATTTGTGAAATCTGCTGGACCAAAAACTTTTGAATGGCCCACCTAATGTGGAAGATTAAATTGAAGAATGGTAACAGATTTTAAGTGGAAAAAGCATCTGTAAAGCACAGAATTTTTACTTGAATCTCGATTTGAATGGTGCTCACAGTGTTGGGCAAATGTGCCTTGCTCTAAGCAAGAGCAGATTATCTTGGGCCCATAACCCCTTTTTCTCTGATTACAATGGCAGTTTTATCTTCATAAAAGAAAAGAATAGAAGAATATAGGAAGCATAAAACTAGTCGTATAATATTTGGTCATTAATTCTACTATGTTCTCATTGCATCATCTAATACAACAAGGTTGTTTGTCTTTGTATTCTCTTTACATCAACCATAACAATTCCCGTGACACGCCACTAAAAGCATCATTCACTAAAAGAAAAACTCAAGCATTGTAGCATTGTTATTAAGTCATGCAGTCTAGCAAACTTTAACACAAAGCAAATGATTTGAGCAATTTTATGATACATGACAGCATTATGAAAATAGTAAACATTTATGTACTCTCACCCAATAGCCGAAGCTTCTTGGTTAGTTGGTTTAAAATAAGATATTTGTTGACAATCCCATATTGACTACAGATATACAACTGGATGCAAATTTCACCCTACAAGTCACTTGTGAGATTCAGTTAGGCCGAAAACCCACACTTTATAAGATTCAGTTATGTCATATCACGACACCTGATATTACCCACCCATGTTCAATCCTCGGTGTGACGAAGAGTTTTGTGAGATTAAGTTAAACCTAAAACTCACACTTCCCAAGAATATATAAGGCCTATCCCACCCATGATGATGGTGCACTCACATATGTTAAGTCTAGCAAACTTCACACCTCATAAGTCAAGTTTATGACGTCAAGAATGTGTTAATTCCTTACTTAAGCAAGCTTTGGTGGTTAAGTCAAGCATAGTCCATTCTTAAGGCCAAATTAGTTTATGGGGAAGTATCAAAGTCTTAGTTTGTGACTAAGTAGTCTAGAGTTTGACCAGACATTCCCATATTCTTCTAAATATAAAGCAAATTTCAGTACAAGGTGGACTAGAGTAAGAGATGTAAAAAGTATGAAAAACATTAATGAGTCTCCTTCAAAAAACTTAAACATTTTAAGTAATGGATTTGTAATTTAATATTAGAGCCTATTTGATGTTAGGCTACCATCAAATATCCACTCTTGAAAACTCCACATCCCAAATGTCCAACTTTGTGCATAATGGGAATGTATTAAGATTCCACACCGTCCCAGAAAATGCCCAAAAGACAAAGGATCTTTTATAATGACTTGGACAAACCTTTCTTCTGAGCTATATTTGGGATTGAGTTAGGCCTGGTCCATTTCCGATTTTAAAAGCAAATATATAAATAACTTTGCAAAGCTAATTCCATTAATCATTTCTAGAAAATGCAACATAACTTCGCAAAAGAATGATGGATAAGAAGTTTGGCTCCATAAATATTTATAACATACAAGAAACATCGGTTAATGTAATGGTTATCAATTCATAATTCTTTTACAAGGCAAAAAATATAATACCTGCCCCAATGCTTGCAAACAAAGTGCACGGAGAACTCCTTCTGCAAGGTCTACTGGTAAATTTCTCCTAAAATCAAATTAACAGTGAGAAGAGTGATAAAAAAAATAAAAATGAAGATAGATTACAAAAAACTGTTCAGTCAACTGATTGTATTGCATGTGTACAAACCTGAGCTCGGCAGGCAACTGTGGAAAAACATGCCTTACAGCGCAATCAAGATACCCAGCTGCCTTTAAGAAGATATCAACAGAAGCTCGTCTGCTTTCTGTTAGTAAACAACCAAAAGTTCATACTTCCAAAAGTAATGATATACATAAAGGTAATATGAAGCAGAATCATTAGAAACAGAGTGTTGCAGAACATAAGACAATTAAAAAATTTGTTTCCATTTAATCAGCTACCACAATATATAACCAACATGTGAAAAAAGTTACAGGAAATTTTGTACTATTCTGTCAATAAGATGATGAAATTTCCATGCCACATTATAATAACTGGACATGAACACGAAGAACTGCAATGAATTATTTGAGTCTAAATTCTCTACTGAATTTTTAGGTGTTGTTCTTTGCTGAGTACTAAAAATACATTATGTTGATACTTTAAATATCTTTTTAATATATTTTAAATTTTCAAAATCAATAACCTATTAACCATTAAGATATTTTAAAGGCACAGTAGAGGGACAACACAAAAACTCAACAGAGAATCCAAATTCGAATTATTTACTGCATAGGCAATGAAAAAACAAGACTGAACAAAGAAAGAAAGAGAGAATTATCTTTCTTCAAACTTCAAATAGAAACTGATAAGTACACACTAGTCAATAGAGACTACAGATTCCATATAACCACAAAATCACAAACAAAGCAGAAACATGATTAACTGAAAACCACAAGATATTAAACAGGCGTTTCCAATTGGAATTATTTTTATCCAATGTATTTTGGTTGTTTGATGTAAAAACAATAAGATTACCAGCCAAGTTACAAGGAATATGTCGACATGTGCAAAAAAAATCTCAATACTCACCTTCTGATACTTTAGGCTGATGACCATCAGTGGACATTCTGGGAAGAAGTAATAAATTGGCCTGTGATAATGATAGTGTAGCCATCAAGTGCAAAACTGACAACACTTCATACCAGGCATTTGACATGGCTGTTTCCTGGAAAAATGCAGTTGCATCAACAAACAAACAAAAAATGGAGCAGATAGAAAATTATCAGCATTATATTGTATACAGATACAGATAAACACACAAATCAAAGCAGAAACACATGAACTAAAAACGTAGGAATTACCTCTGCATCATCCTCTTGATTCACCCAAGCAAATTGTATTTTGTATTGTAAATGGCTTCCTGCACAATAAAGATAAGCTATTAATCAGAACAAGTTGTGGAGAGAACATTCATCAAGTATGAATAGGCTAAAACATGTTTTACCATTTTCGACTAATCCTAAAAGTACTGGCAAGTAGTCTTCAAGAGCCTGCTGAAGATCAGCCAGTGTTGAACCTCCTGAGTATGAAATTGTGTGATGCATCATTAAATTTGAGCTACTCATTCACTATAAAAATGATTCATCCTTGCTAGTACTAACCATGTTGGGTGGCACTTTTCCTTTTTGTTCTCGTAATTGTAGGCCCTTCTTGACCAGCCATTACGACTATACGAGTTCTAAGCGCAGACAAGCGTTCCACTATATTCTTGGACAAGTAATCACCAAGTGACTGGGCAAAATCAACAGGTTTAGGAATTCTTAGACCGGGAACATACACAGAAACCTCCCCGATACTCCCTGGTCTTCTTCTATTTCCACTAGAATCCTTTGGAGTGGAGACGAAGCAGCCCATATCCTGAGTACTAGACCAGCTGATACAAGGAAGACACAGTGAATCACCACCAAAAATTTAGTGTCTCTGTGCACACAACGAGTTTCTATTGTCTCTGACATTAAGACACACAGAGATACAAGTATCACAGTCTCAGATATATTCTAGAAACAAAGATGACTATTCATCAATGAAAGTTCAAAAAGCTTAGACAAAACTCAAAACTTAGAGGTAAACTAACAGTAAAAAGCCACTAACATGAGTAATTAAATGTCAACCAACAAAGAAGTGGTAGTAGGTTACTCACGAGCGGCAATACATTTTAAGTTGTACCGGAGCTCTCCAATATTATTTTAAAACTGACATGTACTTTATTTGACAGCATTCAGTTTTTTTATTAGGCCATTTCAGCAGCATTAATGATTCTCGTTTCTTTATTTATTTTCCTCATTCCATAATCTTAAACTCGTAATTAAAAATAAGCACAAAGGATTTATCCAACTAACCTTGTCGTTTGCCCTGGCAGTTCACTCTTCACTGGTCAGGTCAAAAGTTCTGCTATTCTCTGTTCCAAAAATTCACAGGGCCAAACGTGAGGCTGAGGAAAAAAATACAGACATAAAAGCAACTAGATCACAAGAACGGCCTGAGACATGACAAGTGTGGTCCGTGCCAATTCTCGATTGGGATGACAAGGGAAAGGTTTCAAAAGATTGCAATAGGCATGTATAGTGAATTGGTGATAGTAAAACTAAAGGTAACACTCTCCCCGTGCACCCCGTTACACCAACAACACAAACCCAACATAAGCAACAACCCGCATGAGAAATTCCTCAGGGTAAATAAACTTCAAGGAAAAGGTTTCGGCTCATGAAATTGGAGGAGATAGCAGGAGAAAAGTTAGCAAAAAATGAGAATCATGACTTGTGAGTAAAGTGTTCCCAAAGAAATCCAAACAAGCTACAATTGCAGAAACGCAAAGGAACATTGACATTTTTTATATCTCTTTCTTGCACTAATCGATGTCCTGTCACAGCTTCACACCACTGTCACTAAAGCCACCGGTAAATCAGGAAAACAGTAATGAGAAAAATAAAAGCTCCAGAGATCGAAACCGAAGGTTGAAATTCGAAACTTTTTTAAACTAACGAGAAAAATGCACCATTGTGTTAATGAAAATCACACAAAACCTTGGTTTCAGAATTTGTATTAACACCACACCTACCCCCCACCCCAAAAAAAAACTTCGTCCGAATTCATTCCAACACATAAGTTGAACTGATTTTCCAACATGATACAGTAATCCCCGACCCAGAAAAAAGCACTTGTTTCAACAAACTCCCCACCTCTATTCATCATTTCAGAAGAAAAAAAGATCCACCTTGATATCTTATTCAAAATCGCATGCTGCTGATGAGTCTTACCATGAACAACTACAGTGGCATGAATTGGGCAAAGCAGAGTGACACACCCAATTGCAATCCAATTGAGAATCAAAGGAACCCTAAAAAAGCAGAGAACTTTAGAGGTGCCCAGAAGCAGAAATTAAACTTGAAAAGAATGTGATCCTTAGCGATTCCTTCAGAGAGACGAACAGAGACAAAGACAGATACAGAGACAGAGACAGAGTCTTCTTCTATCTTTGAGAACAAAATTACAAATATATTTTAATTATTGTGGAACATTGGGATATTGCTTGTTTTTATTCATGCATACCAATAACATAATAAGAATATGATATATGTGTGTCTGTACGACACTGCCTACAATGTTGTAAGTTGTAAGCAGCCACAACTAGAAAATGGTATTAGCATTAACATTAGAATTAGCATTAGGTGGCTTTATATATTATGCTTAATTACTGAGATTAATATATTACTTCCAATTGCGTTTAAATGGCGCACATTTTTCAAAACCACTCTTTTCCAAGCATCGTTGATTCTCAGTTCTACTTTGTGCTGTGCCAAGCTGGTTTTACTCCTTCCTTTTTTTCTTCCCCCTTTTTTTTTCTATTGTACCTACCTTTTTATATTAGCGTGTGTCTTAAGATTTAAACTGAAAGACGAAAATGATTAGAATAAAATAAAATAGTTATATGATTTTTTTAAAATTATAAAATACTTTTATATTTTTAAATAATAAATTGTTTGATTTTGTCCTGAATGAGTGGCAAGTGACCACACTGGCAATTCCTACAGTATACACACAAAGGGATTGATTGCTTGCCGTCTCAGTCTTTTTTCTTTTTTTTCCCTTCTAGAAATAAATATTAAATATTAAATAATTAATATAAAAATTACAAGTGGGTATTACATAGGAAGATTAGGTCTGCAGAAATTTGAACTGCATGCAAGTGTGAGGTCATCACAAAACAAAGAGCAACCCTCGTTTATTTCCAATACCCAATTTATTTATTTTTTTTCATTTTTTCAACATGGCTTGCTATTTTCTTCTCCAATGGTATTATTAAGTTAAACTATAAACTTGTGATAATTCTGATATAATTTGCGAAAATTAGTTTGTAAAATTTTGTTAAAGTTTCTGAATTGTACCATGTTTTAGATGGTTCAAATTCAATGGTTTGAGATTGTTTCATTATTCAAGTATATGTGGTTTTATTATTATGTCTCTCTTTAAAGTATGTATATAGTTTGTGTTCTTTAGATATTAATTTTCTCTTCTAAAGAGTTCATTTATGTGATTTTTATAACTAATGAAAGTATTGTTCACTTTTCTGCTCAATTAGGTTAAACTTGACCCTCGGAAGTGAGTTACATACACTATATAAGTATGACCTTTATTGATAGTTTTATTTACTTAAGATTTTTAAGTTTAATTGTACAACAGAATATTAGTAGTTGAGGAAAAGTTTATGGAAAAAGAAATTCGTTATTGTAATTTTAATTCCCATTGTGAATTTATATCATAAATTGAAGTTTGTTCGTATTTTAATTGAACTATTTTAATTTTAATTTGTGTGTAAATCCTTATGTATTTCTTCCTTCATTTTTTTTAGAATTTGTCTATTGTCGTCTGTGGCAGGCAGTGTGAAGTGTGTTTCTTTGAACTATTCCACAATGTTGATTCTTATGTTTAATTTTTATGAATAAAATAATAAAATTAACCAGTTTGGTGTTTGAAATAAATGGTAAAATAATTTTAAATTTGAGTGGTCAAATTTTTAACTGACATGTATTGTGAAAAACTGAAATTAAAAAAGTTGACACCGGGCAATCCACATTAATAAATTAACACGTGAATCATTTCTAAATTGTTAGATTCAAAATTACGATGATGAATGCTGAAGCTTTAAGCCATAGCAAGTCCCGTTAATCCTTAAATACTGTTTCAATTTGAGTTTATAAATGTTTTTCCAGAAATAAATAAATATTATAGTACTTTCTTCTACTCCAAAATTTGTCGTCCTTATTTTAAGAATTAAATTATAAATTTAATTTAATTTTATAAAATTAGTTCATACTAGACTAATATTTATTTGTATATTATAATTTAATCTTATTTTTAGTTGATGTATAATGTATAATATAATTTTTTACACTAAAATATATACATTTTGAGTATAAAATTAAAAATTAATGAACAGTTTGATAGTAAACTGATAATAAGTTACATGATAAGTTCAATAATTAAAATAAATTTTATATGACTTTAATATCATATTATCATCTGAATTTAAACGATCTTTCATAAGTCACTTATATTATGATGTTCGTACTATAATTAATTTTCCACTTATATACTATAATTTGAATTTATTTTTAATAAATATGAGATTTTCAAAATATATATATATATATATATATATTTTATACTCACTGAATTATAAAAAAAAAAGTTGAATAATGATATCAAAATTGTCAAACCAGGTTATAAAAAATTGTTTGAAGTTATATAAAGATTTGTGAAAACAACGTATTAATTCAAAAGATTAGATTCTCCTCGAAGAACTAAACTTAAATTGTTCTATATAAATAATTTTTATATATAAGTCACCGTTAAAAAAAAAACATTTTTCATAGATAAAAAAAGTTAAAGATTGAATAACAACTTAATTGTCACATAAATAACATTTGAATGGCATGTCCAGTTTACAATTTTTTAATTTTAATACTCTTGTCACTCACATGTAAAAACACGCAATAAACATGATAATTAATAAAGAATACATACATAATAAAGTGTTTTATTTATAATATTTTAATAGGTATTTGATGAAAATAGATTAGTTATGTTCATATTAGTATTCTTTATCCTATTTAAGTATAGTAATTTTATTTAGATGAATATTTTGAGATTATCTAGTTCTATGCAGTACATGTATTTTCTCGAGCCTTCTTTTTCCTTAATAAAGTATTTCCCTTCTTTTTTGCTTACGTATTTAGTTTTGGAATATATACAATTAGGGATGACAATGGGTGGGGCAAGGGTGAGTTTTACTATCCCATATTCATTTTCGTAGAAAAATTCATCTTCATCTTCAAATTCAGTGGGTATCAAATTTTTTTCCCATCCACATCTCCACCAGATAATGGGTATAATCTCGTACCCATACTCATACCCATTTTTTTACTACTTCAATATTAATTTTAATTAATTTTTATAAAATAATAAAAAATTACGGTAAAGGAAACATAATATTATCAAATATAGGAAGATAGTTGTTTCTTTGATATCAAAAACTTTGAAATAAATTATAATTGTTTACATTTTATATTAGAATACCAAATAAAATTTCATGAAAACCAAAACATTTATTAAATCTGCAAACTGCAAAAACCTAGTTGATACAATTTAAAAATATTTAAAAGATATATATAAAAGGAAAACAAATATTCAAATTAAAAATATTTTAAATCTTTGTTTACTTCAATTTTTAAAATTTTAATGAATCTTTTTTTTATACACTAATGAAAGTTATAATACATCACTTGATTAAAATGACGCAAAGAACAAATAATAAACATAATAATAAAATTTTATAAATCTTATACCTTTTGAACTTCAATGTATGTTGGATGGTGGTAAAAAAAAATTCATGACAATTACATTAAATTTTTATATTATACTAAATAAACATTATTTATATAATTATAGTGAAAAATTACAGTATGATTGATAATGAGTTAGAAAATAAAAATAATTAGATAAAATATATCGAAATAATATTGTACATGATTAAAATAAACAACAAATAAAAATATTAAAAATTTAACAAATGTGTGTCTTAGAAACAATTTTAGAAATTATCGAAAGAAATCATACAAAGAAAAACAAATGTATAAGTAAGGGTATGATAAGATCAAAAATACCTTAGAGATCTAAGAAAACTTTTCAAATATCCGTATATACTCAATGGTTAAGAAATAACGAAAATTGTTTTAGCGAAACAAAAGTTCTTCAAATGAAACAAAAACTAATAACAATAAGTAAAGAATTTTTTTTATATATATTACCTAGTAAATGAAATGTTTATGTTATTAAACACTTAAATTGAGAGTATTAAACATTCTCATGTGAAAGGAAAATACACAATATATAAAAATATTAAAAAATAATAAAAATATTCAAATGTGAGACATAATTTTTTTTTAATTGACATACATCATTTTAACATAATTACATAAAGGTTACGATAAAATGAAAAATATATTGGAGATGCGAATGAGTTTAATGATAAACCAAATAATTAGAAGAAATAAAAAATAGAATATATATATATATATATATATATATATATATATATATATATATATATATATATATGGTTACTTAATTAATTATGAATATTTTAATAATTTAAATGGAGACGGAAATATGTTGGGGACATGTATTATGGCAGGGATATATACATCCCCATATCTAATTGAAAAAGTTAGAGATTTCCCATACTCATACACATACACAGTCAATGTGGGGATTATCCGTTAAAATAGGGACAAGTTCGGATAATACCCACGAAGACAGATTTATTTGCCATTTAGGTACAATTAATCTTCTTTTATGAACGTTGGTACCTCAGCATCACTTTTAGACATATTATCATTTGAGAAAAAAAAAATTCCAATTCTGTACTAAGGCTAAAATATTTCCAATTTGATATATATATATATATATATATATATATATATATATATATAAAATCTTTTACAGGTGAATTTGTAAAGTAGAAAATATCCATTTTAAATTGAAATCAATTAAGAATAAAAAATATTTTCACAAAATGCACTTTTAGTTTCTGACGTAGTACAACATCACATCAGTCCTTAATTAAGCTTAATGTTCATTGATTTGTATTTTTGGGTAAACCTTGTTTCCTTTTCTCGACCAATATTTTAACTAATTTAGATAGATGTTGGCCTTTTCAAATTATAAAAAATCTAGTTTAAATCATTTCAACCCGTATTAAATTTGGACAGATAAAAAACTAAACTAAACTAAACTCAGGTATTAATCCATTTAAACGGTAGCTAACAGAATAAATCAGAATAATCGTCGAGTCCGTCAGCGTCGTCCTATACGTCCGGGTCGTCAGGTCCGTCCAAGTCGTCGGGCTTGTTTGGGTCATCCAGACCGTTGGTGTCATTGGGTTCGTCTGGATCGTCGGGCCCAACAGTTTGGAAGGGTCCGTCCGGGTCGTCGGGTTCGTCCGAGTCATTGGGCTCGTCCCGGTCGTTGGGCCCGTCCCGGTCGTTGGGCCTGTCCCGGTCATTGGGCCCGTCCCAGTCGCTAGGCCCGTCTGGGTCGTTAGGCCCATCCGAGTTATCGGGCTCGTCTGGATCGTCGGGCCCGTCTGGGTCATTGGACCTGTTTGGGTCATCGGACCCGTTTGGATCGTCAAGCCCGTCTGGGTCGTATAGAATGTGAGGTTGAGTGAGAAGAATTTCAAATTCCACCTATTTTGAGGGTATTTGAATTTCTACCAATTTAACTAGTTGAAATCTTTCAAAAAAATGCTTGCATTTGAAATATTTTTTAATTTCTCTATCCAAACAAAATATTTCATTACAAAGAAATCTAAATTCTTCAAAAAAATAAATTACTTCATTAAAATACTCTATCCAAACATACTCTAAGATAATTTGTACAATACTCTAATCTAGTTATTCCTACAACAAGACTCAAATTGATCTATAATTATAAGTCTATACATTTTTTAATTAAGTGAGTCATTCCGTTTAAACAATTAACCTATGATAGGATTTGATTGAATTTAATTTTTTTAGCTTATTAATAAGTAAATCAGGTTAAATTTATTCCCTAAATAACTAATTCGTAAATGATAAATTTATTCCCTAAATAACTAATTCGTAAATGATAAATTTATTCCCTAAATAACCAATTCGTAAATGATTGGGCGCATAACCCGTTTTAATTGTTCTATTAATTGTTGTATGCTTAACCAATAATATAAAAATAACAAGAATCTTAGCGATACACTATATTTTGTTTTTAGAAAAGCAAGATAAAAGACATAAAACATTATTGTTAAGAAGTAGATCGGTTGTTTTGGTCGGATTATAGATCCTTGAGAAGATGAAAGAGTGTGAAGTTATAATTAGTAATGTGGTGTACCTGGCTATTTCCTTTTATGTTAGATGACGTGCCTTGATAGAAATGACATTGTGGATTTCCTTATATGTGATGATCCAATGAACAATGACGATAACTCTTAACAAGAATCCTGTAACTTTTTGCAACCACCACCCAAGCACTTACACTTTGGTGCAAGTTACATGTATCTTCTCACTTCATCAATAGTGATTCACTAAGATACCAACTGAAAATGCATGTATGAATCAAAATTGAAAAAGGGAATAAAGAAATCAGTGAGTGATGTAGGTGAATGTAGAGTTTCCCAAACCACACTTATTTGCGTCTTTCTTCCTAACTTTCCCTTTTATCATTCTTGCAATGTCATCCGTCAAACAATTTCATTAGTACATTTATATCATTGTTTATGTTAAGAAATATTTATATTTCGTGTTCCAACTTACGAATGGTGAGAAAGGATATAAAAAAATTTGTACTTAAGGGTATCTGCGGATAAAATCCGCAACAAGTAGGAAATAGATATTCAAAATGGATATATGCGGTAACAGGTACGGACATTTTTTATACCCGCTTGTTAACGGGGCGGATACGGATATTATAGTATCCATACTCGTGGATACTCATACCCGCTATACTCTAATTTAAATTAAAAAATGTATATTAAAACATTAACACATTGATTTTGAATTTATTATTTTTTTTATCGACTGATTTTAAATAAATCTACATTTATTTGTAAATTGTTATTCTACATGATTTAAATGAGTCATTTTCACTTTATTTGAAATTTATAAATGTTATGTATTGTATTTCTATTTGAATTATGATTATAATTTATTATTAAATATTAAATTTTTCTTTTGCAAATACCTACGGATACCCGTAGATACTCGTGGATATTAAAAAATATGAAAATATGCGGATACCCGCATAACGAATACTTGCACAAATATAGATACTACGAGGTGAATATTTATCTAGCGGATAAGGTACGAGAGAACTATTACCTGTGTCCTACCCGTCCCGTTGACATCCATAATTGTGAAAAAAGAAAACCCGAGAAAAATATTTATATATATCATTCAAGTATGCTATTTTTTACATAATATTACATGTTATATATATTTTTTATTTAGTATGGATTAAGAAAATAATAAAATTAAAATATTTTTTGTGTATTGTTTTATGTTTTCCTTTTTTAATTCTTAATAAATGTTTAGATTTTCGACTTTTAAAATATCAAATTATTTCTTTAGAAAAATATGATTGTGGGTTTAATTTCAATCTAATTACGTATATTTAAATTAGATTTACATCTTACTAACTTATAACACCAATATCGTATGAAACATGAAAGATTATAATAAAAATTTATTCTAAAAAATATTTGTAGAAAATATGTGATAGTTTTAAATTATTTTAGATCTAAAGCAATTTTTCAAAAGATACTAATTTTAAAATTGAGATTTCAGTTTAATCATTTAGATTTAAATTTATGTTTTTTAAATATGATTCTGATTTATTTATTTTTTTAATTTAGATTAAATTTGAATCGGAATTTTAAAATTTCAATTCACGCTCACCGTAATAACTGTAGTTTACTTTATGCAATATTTTGGATAAATATTTACTTATATAATTAATTTATACTAAATAAATATTTTTAAATTATAATTTTTATTTATATTTCTGATAAATAATTTGTGATATAAATAAAAAATGTTAGTAATTCATTAGCATTTTCTATATTAGTACATAATTTTCCGTGTATGTGTAGATATTGTATAAGAAAGTATACTGTAGCGAACTTTTAAAGCATGCATAACTGTCTGTGTAGATTAGGTTCTTAATAATAACAAAAGAAAAGAAAAATGTTGGAGTTAATTTTAGTAAGTGAAAAAGAAACAGAAACACGTTCAGATTTGTGTTTGTTTTTGGTTACAGGATAGTTATTATGTTGGAAGACAGAAAATAACGTGGTCTTGTGACGAGAATCCATGGAGTGGGAGCCAAATATTTGCTTTTGAAATGTAATTTTTGGTCGATCTTCAAACATTGTTCTTATTCGAAGGGTGAAGAGTGATTGAAGTTGATGTATATAATAATATAACAAGATATAAGATTGTTGTGTTGCTGTTTCGTCACCGACTAATCATGTACCATCGCCGTCCAAGAATGCAAAATGTTCCACGTGACCACCGTGACGTCACCGTAGCCCCTCGTGATGTCATCACGGCGCCGTAACCGTAGCCGGTGGCGACCACCACACACCACGACCAAGGTTTGAATTTGGAACCAGTGTCTGCGCGACGCGTGGATGAGAGAGTTGTTAAGGTAACGAGTGAATGAATGGTGGGAAACTCTGACACGTACGTAAAAGGGAACCATTGATTTAAAAGTGGAAAAAGGATCTAACGGTTTAAAATTTAGGGAGACTGAGCAGCTAACTAACTCGAAAGTTGTTGTTTGGTGTATAATAGTTTGTTGAAAGTTGGAGAGTAGTGAAGATTGTGGTGACTCGTTGAAGGGCCGGCCCAATGGACTTTAATAACTTATCCCACGACCACTTTTATTCGGCAGAGTGAGGGAAATTGTTTGATGCACCTCCCTTTTTTTCTTTCTGATGCAGTAAAGGAGAGAATTATAGTCTCGTTGTATTGGCATGGAGTGCAAATAGTAATAATGGAATCCAAAAAGAAAAAGCCTCAAATGCTTAAAACAGTAACGTAGAATTAAACTGGAATTCTAAGGTCAAAACTCTGAACCCAACAACCATTCACGTCATTCATCACTCACATAAGTTCAATAACTTATTTAATATTTTTCTTTTAAGAATGTAAAAAGTATTTATAGGATGATAAATAGGAAAAACACAGGATTTCCAACACATTATTATGGTTAATGTTACTAGGTTTTTGTGGTGGGAAAGTTAGATATGGTGAATCTGACAGGTTGGAATCGCCGCCACTGGTTTTCTACGAAGCCTACTCCTATAAGGTACAGTGTATTCAATTATTTGTGGGCATTTTGGGTCTACTGTTTGATGTTGAGTGAATGGTAGCGTCACATGCGTTCTTGGTGATGTGAGAAGTGCGTTTAGAAAAATGTTGATATTGTTGGTTGATGAAGGTTACATGGGGAATTGTGGAATTTTGAAGGGAAAAAGATGCAGAGGTAGGGCCATAGCATACGTTATAAGTAGTGAGGGTTGGCATGATGGGAATGTGGACAGTGGGTACTGCTTCTCCTAGTATCACAGACATATATACCTGCGCCATGTGATTGGTCACATACAAAAATTACTAAGCATGTGAAGTTTTGTGGGATGTACCCTATTCCATGGCCCATACACCAACACAATCACTCTCCACACTTCTAACAGGGCCTCCAAACAACAAAATTTTTTCTCTACCAATCCTTCTTCTCATCTTCATTATCTTTTTTTTTTTTTTTTTTTCTTGTCCTTCCCGTCTTCTTGCATACTAACACTTTACTAATACTTGTCTAAGGAAGAGTTCTTTCAAGGTAAGCATATTCCATTAAGAATAACACACAGCAGTACAAGTTGATGGTTAGTCTTGGTGTCCAACTCATACGATTAGTGTTTCTACATCAAAAGTGTTTCTGGCAAGGGTTCTAGGTAAGTGTGTCACGTTAAGAAAAACGACACTATGAGAAGAGATACTCGAATACTTTTGCCGGAGGGGGAATATACCAATGTGGTAAAAGGAACTCATCCTTGAGGGAGAGATTGTTGGAAATCCAAATGTGAGTCTAAGTCTCACATTGGGTAGATACGAGAAAGTAGAGCACCATATAAGAATAAAGACCCATAAACTCATTGTCTTAAGGTTTTGAGTTGAAAATTGTGTTAATGTCTTATGTAGTTGGACTCAGGTCTTATTGATGTTGTATCTTTCCAGTAAACCTCCTCCTTCGAAAAACCCAACAGCACCATAAGAAAATTAAGATAATGGATATAAACACACCTTATCAATTCTAACCATGCGAGATTCATCTTGAACCCTCACATATGTGACAGTAACAGTACAACAAAAATGTTTAATTTATAACCAATTTGAGTGATAAAAAATAATTAATTATTATAGTGACTAATTTAGATATTAATTTATAAACTAAAAAATATTGGTAACTAAGATAATTTATAGATTGGTCATTATAGTGAATTGATTTCTAATTGTCACTAACATTATCTACCAAAAAATTGATCTCTAAATTTGTATCTAAATTAATTATTAATGGAGCAAATTTAGTGACTAATTTTTTTTTTGTAACTAATGTTAGTGATCTATATTTAGAAACCAATTTATTATAATGACCAATTTAGAAACTATTTTAGTTGTCAATAATTTATAATTTACAATTTATTATTTAAATTGATCGTGTCTAAATAATTTTTATTCCCAAAATTGGTAATCAATTAAACATTTTGTTTTAATATAATGTTCCATTTAAGATTATTTTGTAACGATATCGAAAGTAATTTTACTTTAAAGGAGTTATTTTAATATTGTTTGCAATCATTATTAAAATAACTTTGTTAGATTTTATACAAAATTTACAATTAAATATTTATTTATAGATACTACACTAAGCAATAATAACTTATTTCTCCTCTAATATATTAAAATCCATATTTCAAAAGTGAAATTTAACTTGTTCTTAGAAAAGTTAATTTTATTAATTGTCAGAAAAGGTACACAAAATTTGGTAAGTTGAAAATAAATACTTAATGACAAAGTTTTACATAATTGTTGATACATAAAAGTGCAGATTTAAATCACCTAATACTTTTAAATACAAAAAGAGTATTAATAGCACACACACGTTATCTCTGGTTATTATTTTCATTAATTGTACACCAATTAGTCAACTTTAAACGATACATAAATATTTTATAATAATAATTTTCAATAAATATAAATTTAAAAATATTTTTCAAGAGTCACTAAAATAAATTATATTAATTCGAAACGAAACAAACATATAAATTTACTTTACTTTAACAAGCCTTGTACATTGCGATTGATTAATGCAAATTCATTTCAAGTACTTTTTCTTTCTTTCACCGATCAAAAATCACGTGCACCAAAGGTTTTCATTTCCACTTAACAATTCGAATGATTTCTTAAAGAATTACGAAAAATAAAAAAAAAATTATTCAAACAACATTCCAAATAATTTATAATAAAAGAATTACGAAAAAAATAAAAAAATTATAAAAAGTTATCGTTGATTCCAATTCCACATTTTCATGGACGCATCCTACCATGTCTGAATTGGGCAGAGATGACGTGTTAGTGTTGACCAGTAGGTTTTGAGTGTACCAAAGTTCCACATTCTCTTAATTTCGCAGATTTTCAATTAAAGATTTTTAATTTAAATTTAGGTTAAAATCACAATATATATACACACATAAATATGTATATATTTTGTACAACGTTTAAGTCTAAAATATAAGATTTGACATAAAAGACTTAACTTAATTGGTCTTGAGAAACTACTAATCTACTGTTAAGATTGTGTTGGTAATAAAAAATGAGTAACCTATACCAGGTTATGGATATAGACATATTTAGCATCATTTAATTAGAATAAACAAAAAAAATCAGAGAAAGTAACAAAATCGTATATTATGGACGTTGATTGATTCTGGAATAGGACAATGGAGGCTAATGAAGCATATAGTTGAAAAATATGGTTATGATTAGTGCATTTTGTTTAGTTAATTATTTAAAGTGAATAAATAAAAATTGGAATAATAATAGTAATTAAAAATGTTAAAGTGGGAAAAGGTTTGAAAAAAAAGAAAAAATGATGATGAAAATGTAGAGAGTGGGAAAGACGGTCCTTTTGGGTAGCACCAAAGTCAATTAACATCATCATTCCTTCCCACCTAATGCCTACAAAACCTACCCACTCACTCACTCACATTTCTATTTCTATTTTTATTTCTTTTCCTCCCAAATTCTTGTGTATTAACTTAATAAAAATAAAAAATAAAAATCGAGTATGTTAATATCGAATAATTTGTTTGAATATTAACAAATATTAATTATCTGAATATCACAAAAAATTTACATTGAATATAACATTTCCATAATGGATTAATTATTTGAATCACCGATCATAATGAACTAAATGTTGTAATATCTCAAACCGGATAAATAAAAATACAATATATATTGTTAAAATAAGTTGTAAACTGGTTCTTTTATTTTTTTTTCAAGAGAGTTAAAGATATGATTTTTCTAATAATATATATATATATATATATATATGTTGGCAGAGTGTCGGAAGCGAAGTGTGTCGATTTTGGAATATAAACAAATAAAAAATGTTACGAGGTTGGGCTGCAGCAATCTCCAGTGGTCATATCAAAAAGATTTGTTGCTTAATTATCATATTCTTAATTTTAAATACTAAATTAAGGAATTTACAAAATTGTATGTGTGCACAGGATGACAACGGGACAGGTAGGATACGAGTAATATTTGTCTTTATCCGTATTTATATCCGTCGGATATTCGTTATATAGGTATCCGTCTAGTTTTTTTATATTTGTGGGTATTTATAAAAATATTTTAAAAAATAAATATTTAACCATAACTAGTGCTTAGATCAACAAAACCACTTCCTCCGATTGATTCCTGAAAAACAATCAAATAAAAAATCACTAACAATTCATATTGTAGTTTATTTTTGAATGAAATATTAAAGAAATTACTAATTTCGCCAATGTCCACCCCTTGCAACATTGTATAAAGTTTTATGTTGTTCAATTTTAATCTAGAAGAGCCTGAAAACATAAGAAGTTCATTAAAAATTTATAACAATCACTTAATTAAAATATCTAAGTAAAAGTATTAATTTTATTAGCTTTCATGTTGGTCCATAACCAGTATTTGAGACACATCAATGCCTCCACAGTATCTAGAAGTAATATACTCCGATGTGGGATAAGGATCTGAGCACCATTACTGAATGAAGACTCATAATGTTTTTTACTAATATATATATATATATATATATATATATATATATATATATGTGTGAGGATATTTGTGTGAATTAAAGTTTAGCGGATACGGGTATCCACGGGTACGGATATTATGATACCGTACCCGCTTCGTTAATATACGAGTATCAAAAACATCCATATCTGCGGGTAGCAGGTATCCATTTTTTATATTTGTTTCCTATCCGTTGCGGATTTTATCCGCAGATACCCGCGATCCGGATTTTTTTGACATCCCTAAATGTGTATTACAATTTAAGTGTTCTAAATGGACAAAGAAAAATAATGAAACATTGTGTTTAAATGATGATAATGAATATAAAATAAAGTAATAATGTATTTAATTATATGGTAGCTGTTATGAATTGAAATTAATAAAAGAGAGAAAAAAAATAGAAAATGAAAAAATATAAAGCAACTTATATATGTATTATTATTGTTAAAAAAAATATTATTTATAGATATAATATATAATTTATAAAAAAAATAAATCAACTAGTTAATACAAATATTTATATAAAAAATAAAAAATAATATAAAATTAATCACATCAATCATATAAGTAATCGTATCAAATCGTATCAAATCACCATTAATTTATATATCAGTAGCCGTATAAAACGGTAAAATACCTTTACTCATAGCCAGATTCTCATGAAAAGTTTTCCTTCCGGATTAGGAATTTATTCTACTTTGTTATTTAATTTATTTTAATAATTTTGTAAATAAATGTTTTTGATAGGTTGGTTTATTTTACTAACTTATAATATTGTTTTAGAGTCTCTTTATTACCTTTCCGAGATAAACTTTTTCGGTACCCTACATAGAGAATATATATCTTTTAATATTTTATAGAAAAAAAGTAATTATGATAAAACATATCACAAATATTATTAAAAATGTGGATAAATATATTATTCTTTTACCTACGGGTTTGAAAAAAGTTTAGATAAATAAGATTTTTTTGTTTTTATCCTGACCTTATAAATAATTCCAAAAGGATATAAAACATCGTATCAGTCTCTAAAACAACAACGTTCTCTAGTATTGTGGAAGCTACCAAAATCAATATTATTTGTGCTTCAAACTTTTTACACATAGGACTGAATGATGAATTTTAATAATAATTTTGGGTTGTTAAAATGATTTTAAAATTTATATATATTATTACTAATTAATAGCGAATCTTAATCCATAATTTTAAAAGACTTAATTATTAAAAAATATTGTAACAAAAAAAAAGTCAATTTACTGGTTATAAAAAACACGTAATAGTTGATATTTTAGTCAAGTTACTAAAAAATATTGTTTTTTTATACAAAAGTAAATTGATTACAATGTAAGAACTTGAAAAAAAAAAACTAACATATAATTATTTAAATTATTATAATTCAAACATTTTGCCCGCATGCAAATAAAATTATTCTATGTACGAGAAAAAGTGAAAACTCGTGTATTAAAAAACTATATTATATAAAATTAATATTTAAATGTTGAATGAGACAAGAAAAACTATTTTCTTCTTTTTTTTTAAAAAAGAAAACAAATGTTAAAAATCAATAAAAAGAACAAAAATGTGTTTTCCACGTTTTTTTCGGTAGAAAATAGAACACACGAAAATATAATGAATGAATTTATATTTTATTATTACAAATATAATGACATGACAAATAAAAAAAGAAAAAATAATTTAATTTTTTCTTTTATTTAATTAATTAGCTGATTTATTTTTATTATATTCAATTTTATGTTATAATGTTTAGTAAAATTGGAAATATATATATATATATATATATATATATATATATATATATATATATATATATATATATATATATAAATGAAGATTAATTCTTTTTATCTTCCTTCTATTATTGTATTATAGAATCTCATACATTTAACCATACTTTCTTAATTTTTTATGGTTCTTTTTCCTCGTATCATCTCTTATATATGCCATCTCTTGTATATGAAAATCTTATTCATGTATTTCTTTCAATTTTGCGATTGTATTTCTTGGCAAGCTATTTCATTTATGTTATTGTATTTCTTGGCAAGCTATTTCATTTAGTGTTAAAGATGATGGATGAAGATAGATAAACCTTGTTTGATTTAAAGGATTAGAGTTAATTTGTGCAAATGAATTTGAGAAGGCTTTTTGTATTTTTGGGTCTATTGGAAGTGAAATTTGTATAAATGGGTTTCTTCATTTTTTTTTTGCCAAAATGGGTTAAGTCGTCAGGGTAGGGGATGACATTGGAGGTGAAGTCGTTCTCCACCTAACCGATTTATTTATTTATTTTTTCAAAGACAATGTCGTCCTTTGTGAAAACGTTTTGTGCACTCAGAAAAAGTGAAGTCGTCCTCATACATGACGACTTCACTTTTTCAGTTCTTTTTTCATAGGAAAAATAATAAAAACTGTTAAATCTGAAAAAAAAGGAAAAATAAAAAGTTTGAAATATTTAAAAAAATAATGAAAAGTGAAAATTTTGAAAAAAAAATTAAAACTAAAAAGTTTGAAAAAAAAAAGTGAAAAGTGAAGTCGTCATGTTAGAGGATGACTTCACTTTTCAATTCAAACAAAAGTCGTCCTCTCCAACGACGACATTACTTAAAAAAAAAAACAAAATCGGTCAGGTGGAGGACGATGACTTCACCCTGAATGTCATCCTCTCCCATAACGACTTTACCCAATTTAAAATAAAAATCAACGGACCCTATTTTACAATTTTGTGGCCAAACAAACCCTGAAATACAAAAAAAGCCATTTGAGGAAGAATGAACTGTTTTCATCCTTTCATTGATTAAGAATATGTTCTTTTGAGATGAAAGATTAGAGGGAGAGGAAGAGATAAGAAAGATTAGAACGGTTAAAGAGTGAAATTTGTGTTGTTTATGTTAAAAGATTCAAAGGTAATTTTAAAGTGGATTAGAGAGTGAAGTTTGTGCCGCAATTGACTGATGTGACATGTAAAAAAAAAATTAATAGAAAAAAAGTTAGATTACTAAAGTGTCCATATTGGTATACATAATATGAAATTATATATAAATGATTTAAAATTGTTTTTATAAATTTTATTGAATGATTAAAAATATAAAATAATATTTATAAAAAAATAATAATACTATATGTTTTATATGAAAATAAATTTAATATATAAGGTGGAAAAGTAATTTATTTGCATAGAAACTTTTTTTTCTTTTTAATAGAAATTTTAGAAATAATAAATTTTTATTATAACCATGATAAATTATCATTTGCGTTACTAATTTTTATTATTTTTTTATATATATAATAAGGAGAATGAATAAAAGTAAAATCACTGCAATAGTTATAAAGACATTGTCTTTGAACAAAATACAATTAACATAGAATTAAAGGAGTGAAATGAAACCAGTGTTTTGGTTTTAACGGCTAAACCACATGCAACAAAAATTAAATAATTAAGGTGTAATTTGGTAAATTCGGCAGTGTTACCTTTTGTTCTCACTATAGATAGTGAGATTAAATTTTGAGTGAATCCTCCAAATCATCTACTCCCATCACTTTGCATCATTTTCAAGAAAACATGTTACTCACTCCCTAATTATCGTTTTTCCATTTCTTGTAAATAGTACATATACCAGGAAGAACACACGGTAAGAGATGAGGAGAAAGACGACAGCTCAACAATATGTTTCTTGTAAAAAACCTAATAATTACTATTATATTTTTATGTTATATTCATTTTAACCATGGATCAAACTGTAATCTAACAATTTTATTAATTAAAACATTATTTTATATTCATAATGTCTATCAAATCTTTCACAAATCTTATCTTATATTGAAATTTATTCCCTTCCACCTCTCTATCTCTTATAATAAATAACCCTACTTCGTCTTCCACGTCGACTCACTCTTCCTCTTTTTATTAATTACTCCTTTTATATCTCATTTTTTCAATCATTTAGCCTTATACATTTATTATGGTATATTAGGAAGTAAATCGAAAAGTTATGTTTTTTTTTTATAAAAACTTTTAAAAAATAACAATAAGATTTGATCGTTGCAAATTTTTTATTCATTAAAATGCTTAAAGTTTTCATATTTTTTATGTTTTTGAATTATATTTTTGTCATATAATTTTTTTTAATCAGGTGATATAACTGTTATTTTATTATTTTATACTAATTATAACATCCTTTTATATTAATAAAAAAATATTTTTAAGATATAATAAATAAATAAAATAAAATACTTTAATCTATTTATTTTAAAATATTTAATAGATATAAAAGTTAATAAAAAATCAATTAAAAAAATTTGAACTTAATTAAACATAATTTTTTTGCACTCTTTATTTATTTTATGTCTAAAACAGCTTAGAATGAGATTTCTAAGTGAGGCAGTAAGAAAATAATGAATTGGTTATATTAAATTTATGTACATGTATTCCCACGTTTTGTGTAACGTGTATTCCTACGCTGCTAAGAATACATGGAATATAATATTGAGAATACAAATACAAATTATATTATATTTTTCGTACCTTCCCTTATCTTCACTCTGACTATTAAAACTGATAAAGTAGCAAAAAGTATTCGATTCATTCATATACTCTTGCACAGGTTTCTATCATTCCCTTTTTTTCTGCTTCTGCAACGAGTTTCAACTAAAATACAAAACCTTCCATCATTTCTCCTTCTTTCAACTTCACTTCACTGCACCTACCTTCATCTTCTCTTCATCCATGGACACAGCTCAGTGCCCTCAGGTAACGAATTACATCTCAAAAACTTCACTTTTGATTCCTTTTTTGCACCTGGTGCAAGTGAAACTACGTGCCCACTTATCAATTTTCTACCTTTCGCTTTCTCACTTTTTCCCTTTGCTTTTCCCACTTCAAAAGTTCTGCTTTAGTTTCTTCTTCTGCATCTTTTTCTTTTGCCATATATCATACACACAATTTCCTCCCTCTTCCTCAATGGTGAAAAGTTAGACCATTTACCTGTGTTTTTGCTTGGTATATATGTTATGTAGACCAGACCAGACATAGATAGATGCATGGTTTGATTAATTAACATGTTTGCGCATGATGTTGAAGGAGATGGTGGTGAAACCAATGGAAGATATAGTAGTCACAAATACATGTCCAAAGGTTGCAGGAGGAGCTGTGGAAAGAAAACCAAGACCACAGAAAGAACAAGCTCTTAACTGTCCGAGGTGTCATTCGATTAACACCAAGTTCTGCTACTACAACAACTATAGCCTCACGCAGCCTCGCTATTTCTGCAAAACTTGTAGAAGGTATTGGACAGAAGGTGGATCCCTCAGAAACATCCCTGTCGGAGGTGGCTCCAGGAAGAACAAGAGATCTTCTACTTTTTCTTCCACACCTCAGAACAATTCGCCAGATAATAATAAGAACCTTCCTGATCTGGTTGTAATCACACCACACTCTCAAAACCCTAAGAATAACATTCATCAAGGCCAAGATCTCAATCTGGGTTTCCCAGCCACAACCTCAGATTTTAGAAACGTGTCTGAATTGGTTCAGCAAAACAACAACAATAGTACCAACAACAACAACAACAACATGTCTGCTTCTTCTTCTTCTTCAACCACCTCTACCACCACAGCTACAACAACCTCTCACCTTTCTGCATTGGAGCTTCTCACTGGGATCACTTCAACTTCCACGGGGTTGAATTCTTTCATGCCTGTTCCCGTTCCAGCTGATCCAAATTCTGCATACACATGTGGGTTTCCTCTGCAAGATTTCAAGCCAACCTTGAATTTCTCTTTAGATCACGGGTACGCGAGCCTGCATAATGTTCAAAGTGGGAGGCTCTTGTTTCCATTCGAGGACTTGAAACAGGTTTCCACTACTACCACAATGGATCAGAAGCAGCAAGGAGATTCAACCGGGTATTGGACTGGGATGTTTGGCGGAGGATCATGGTAATTCATAGATATTTTATCTGCTTTTCTTTTCTCTTGCTTTCTATAAGTTAATTTTCTTTTGAACTTTTTCGGGTTTTAACGAGTTTCCTTCAGATCATGGAGACTTCTTCTTCACTTGTTCGGATATCTTCTTCATAACTGTCTAACAGTTGATAGGATCGATTCTTACATCGCTTTATTTTCTTCTTCTGTCGATTTCTGGTGTATCTTGCTCCTCTTCTGTTCAAGACCAAGCTCGATGGGATCTTGAAATGAAGCTTATTTTATCAGGCTTCGGTAGTACTCGGAAAAGTAAACAAGGGTTACATTACATTAATTTCATTATATGCAAAGATTAACCCCATTTTTTTAGGGTTAACAAGTAGCTAGAAAGAGTTGCCCTTTTTCGTGTAATTTCTTCCATCATCATCATGAATTAGCTTACCCTATTGAAAAAATGTATAATGTACAAGAATATGTTATATTATATAATTGGTATGTCATGTTATGCTTCAGGAATGTCACAGTGTAAACATCTGGATGTGAATGAATATATATATATATATATATATATATATATATATCTATGTATGTGGTGGATGTTGTTTGAATACTTTTTCCTCCTTTCACTTGTCTTTGTACCGTTGTTTTCATAGATTGAGGTTTAATTGAAGGTGTGTGTTGCAGCAAAGTAAAGTATATTGATGATGATATTAAAAAAAGCGTTAAGATGAAGCAGAATGTGTACTGTAATTAGCTAGAGAAGAATAAAGGCCAGGTGAGAGAGTTCTGATACGTTCACGTGACATCCCATTAAAGAAGTAGTAGTAGCATCGATTAACCATAGTCATCATAACTACAAACTATAAAGCTGCTTCAATCAAAACCCTCACCTACCGGTCTCCACAATTGCAGATGCATGAAAAATAATGAAAAATGGGTTTAAAATTGAATTATTCACTGTGATTTTTGTGTGTCTCTCTCACACACCATTGATGATTGCTTGCGTCCCACCTCTTGTTCCTTTGTTTGTGTATCTGAATTGAAAGAAGAAAAGAAAGTGACAAGGATCTGACGCATGACATACCCTGTTATCTTCTATTTTCCTCTTTCTTTTTTTCGATGTGGGACCCTATAAACATTCCCCTCGGCATGTGTGCTAATAAGAATAACTACACACTCTCTCAGTCCCACTTGCTTCATCAATTCATGTACATTCCTACCCAACTTCTCTTCTGTGACAATGTTTGTCTTTTTCTTCTCATTCTGCGCTGTAACCCACTACTACCAGTAATCAAAATTCGTAAACAACATTCAATAAAATTTGTGGCTTTTTATATTAGCTCATAAAATTCCACATAAATTGATTTTTGTATTACTGGGTTAGATTTATAATTTTAGTATATGAAAAAATTATTTAAAATATAATACCTTTTATTTTTGTTAATTAGTTGGCATAATGAAAAGAGATTATTATTTATCCTAAATTGAAAGAGCAGGGAAAGTGGAAATGGTGGGCGTGGTTGGTGTGATAGACGTGAAACGCATGTTATATTCTGACATTGTTTGACGTCTGTAACACACTTCATTTTATGTCCCTGCTGCCATGTGCCTAATCTTCCCTCTGGGAAGGAGAAAAAAACAGAAGAAAGAAAAACATAAGGAAAAAGGATGTTGTTTGATTAGAAATAAATAAAACAAAAAGTTATTTATTTATTAACATTAACCCTGATAACACTATAATATGATCTTACGTTAGATGCATCATTAGTCCCGATTAATAAGAGAAAAAAATAACGTATATGTGATCTTTTACTCATTTGTGTATTGTGTTCGTTAGGTTGCAAGAAAGCCAAAATAAGGAATAAAATGGCTTCCTTTATGGAAAAAAAAAATTAAAAAAGTGAAATTTATTATATTTATCATTAATGATACTTATAATCAATGACTAAATCAATCTCATTTTTAAGACAAGTTTTGTTATCTCATCTTCTTTTTAGAGAAAATTTTCATCTTTATCTTCATATCAAAATTCAATGGTATTAAATGTTTATCTTATTCTCATTCTATATATTCGTATTATAAATCTCTTTTATAAAGTAATAATAAAATTAGAATAAAGAAATATAATATTATCAATATTCAATATTACATGGATATTTGTTTCTTCAATATTAATTATTTTAAAATAAAATTATAACTGTATGTATCTCAATTGTATATGTTTTAAATTGGAATACTAAATAAAATTTAATGAAAACTAAAATATTTATTAAATTTACAAACATTAATGAAACCTAGTTGATAAAATTTTTAAAAATATAAAAAAAAATAAATATTAAAATTAAAAAAATATTTTAAATATCAGTTTACTTTAATTTTTTAAATTCTGATCAAAATTAAACTAATAATAACTGAATTTTAACATGAATATTTCACCTTTTCAACTTCAATATATCTTGGATGGTGATAAAAAAAATTATGACAATACATTAAATTATTATATTATAGAAAATAAAATTTATTTATACAATTACAAAATTACATATACGATAATGAGTTAGAAAATAAAAATAATTATATAAAAAATATCAAAATAGTATTTCACATGATAAAATAAACAACACATAAAATTATTAAAAAAAATGATCAAATGTGTGTCTTAAAAATAATTTGAGAAACTATGGTATAAAATCACACAAAGAAAAACAAATGTATAATAAAAAACATGATAAGATAAAATATACCTAATAGATCTAAGGAAACGTTTTCAAATATCAACTTAATCGATGGTTAAGAGATAACGAAAATTGTTTTAGCAAAACAAAATAGTTCAGACGAAACAAAAATTAATAATAATAGAATATTTTTTTTATATAACCTAGTAAATGGAATGTTTATACTATTAAACAATTAATTTGAAAGTGTTAAACATTCTCATGTGTAAAAAATATATAATAAATAAAAAATATTAAAAAATAGTATAAATATTCAAATGTGAGACATAAAAAATATTTAATTGACATATATCATTTGAATATAATTATATAAATATTATGATAAGACCAAAAATATCTTAGAAAAGCGATAAACTATAACTATTTTCATAATTTAAACGGTAAAAAAATATGACAAAAATAAATATTATGACGGATATAAAGATAAATAAAAGAAAATATGTACATCTCATTTTCATATCCAATTAAAAAGTCAGGTATTATGATTTGTCATGCCTATATAATATCTGATCGATGGACGAGTCTTTCCCATTTCTAATCTTATACACTATTCATGGCGTAAAAAAATTGTTGATATCTTGGACCACAGTATTTTTTTTTTATAATTTTAAATAAGCACTTTATTATAATAATTTTAGTCAACATGACATTTTAAGATAAAATAATAGAAATGGGTGTTACTTTATTAAACCACACGGAAAGTGAAAGTGAATGTGATATACCCTTTTTGTTTTCAACGAGAATGTTTTAAGTACTTTTTTTTTCTTAATATCTTTCAATCATATTTCCTTTAAATTTCATTTTAATATTTAAAAGATATCACATAATTAATTTTTTATCACCAAATCTAATATATATGTGAAAATTATAGCTTTGTTATACACACACACACACACATATATATATATATATATATATATATATATAT
>Ga0214542_1002014_pt1 | contig 42180 bp, 42 predicted proteins | sample CNSS1metaG_FD_160096 | JGI IMG/M metagenome (GOLD analysis project Ga0214542, IMG submission 160096) | Root nodule microbial communities from cowpea collected in UCLA plant growth center, Los Angeles, California, USA - CNSS1 | ecosystem: Host-associated > Plants > Roots > Nodule | place: USA... | reverse complement strand
TCACTTTTTAAGACATTTTTATCACACAAGCTCAAACAACCTAATTATCAAAATTATCAATTAAATCACTCTTTAGGCACACAAATTCAATTAAATACCCAGAATTAAACATTAAATGAGGGCAAAAGTAACGTAGTACACCAAAATCTTTCATAGCAAAACGATGGGATGATGCACTTTTTAAAAATGCAATTCGATTAAAATCATCACTAGTAATAATCATATAATCAACATATGCGAATAGCAAAATATGTCTCGCATTGGTTTTCCTGACAAAGAATGTGGAATCATGTTGACTAGCAACAAAACCAAGAGAGACAATTACTTAGAAAGCTTCTAAAACCAAGCACGAGGTGCTTCTTTAAGACCATAAAAGGGTTTTTTGAAGTTTGCAAACTTCACTAGATTTGTGAGAGACACCTGGTGGTGGAATCATGTAGACTTCCTCATGTAGATCGTCATTCAAAAAGGCATTCTTCACATCCATTTGAAAAATCTTCCATTGAAAAATAGAAGCGACAACAATCAAGATACGAACAATAGTTATCTTTGCCACATGAGCATATGTCTCCTCATAATCCATGTCATACTCTTAAGTATATCCTTTAGCAATAAGTCTAGCTTTATACCTTTCAATTGAGCTATCTAATTTTGTCTTGATTTTGTATACCTAACGAGATCTAATAGGATATTTTCCTAGTGGAAATGGAACTAGATCACATGTATGAGCCAAATGTAAAGTAGTACATTCCTCAGCCATAACATTCATGGATCACAAACAACCACTATACAGGATGAAGGCTCATGAAGACGATGAATAGAGGCAACAAAGCAGCAAATGAACCAAAATAAGAGGAATAAACAAAATATGGTAGTTGAGTAGACCTATGATTATGTCTGGGTCGAACATGTGGCAGAGGAACCATAACCTCCAAAGATGATTGAATAGGCGGAGTAAGGGAGTCAACAAGTACAACCTCCGGTACAATGTTTGTAATTGGTGCTAAGACAAGTTTTAGAGTTGGTAAAAAAGTAGGTGTAGTGTCATAAATACCAAAATGATCAATTTTAATGAAATCAGATGTAGTCAAATAATATGAGTTAGCCGGAATAAAAAAAGAATGGAATATGTTCTAAAAACACAACATGATGTGAGACATGCAATTTTTGACTAACTATATATAAACAATGATATCCCTTTTGACCAAGACCATATCCCAAAAGGACACATAAAGCAGACTTAGTTGATAATTTAGTACGTTCAACATGTGGTTTTAGAACAAAACAGGTACATCCAAAAGTTGTAAGAATAGCTTCCCCCAAAAGACACTTGGAACATTGACAGATAACAACACTTGTAGTCTCAACAAGATGACGATTTTTTCTTTAAACAACGCCATCTTCCTGAGGAGTATCAATGCAAGAGGTTTGATGTATAGTTTCATTAAAGGCAAGTAAAATGGTAAAATCATGAGAAGTGTATTCACTCCCAAGTCACAACGAAAGGTTTTTATGGTGGTAGAGTAATGGTTTTTCCAAAAGCATTAAATTTTTTTAAAATTGTGTGAAAATCATATCAACATTTCATAAGATAGACCCAAGTGAAACAAGTAAAATCATCAATGAAAGATACATAATATCTAGAACCTCCTTTGGTGGATACAGGAGGAGGTCCCCACACATCAAAATGCACAAGATCAAAATGAGCAAGAGAAGAAGAAATACTTTTATTAAAAGGTAAAAAAAAAATTTACCAGTTTACAATCACTATGATCAGACATATCATGATTGTCCAAAGTACCCAAGACTCCTGTAGACGCTAAAAACTTTAAACATGATGTAGAAACATGACCCAAATGAGAATGCTGCAAATAAAAAGGTGAAGAAGCAGAACACAAACGAAATGAAGATAAATCCACATTAGAAATTGTTACTATTGACTCCTTAAACTGATTCAAGACATAACATTCACTTTATCTAGGACCTATCTGAATCACTTTCTAAGATGTGCGGTACTATACAAAATATTCAAATAGTGTGAAATATACATTATATCCATTATCACAAATTTTCCCAACAGAAACAAAATTCATAACCAAATATACGGTAAACATCAAGACAAAGAAGAATATTCATAATAAGAATCACGTTAATTACGTAAAATGTATTTAAATGCATATAAGAAAAAGCATTATTTCACGTGACAAAAAGTATATATTCATAAGAAATTACGATATGAATATATGTTTTTACTATGGGATAACCTATCCAAATTAATGACTTAATCTACTTAAATTGACAAGACAAATCTTAAAAGAGTCCGATGATACATCCAAGTTGATAAAGATATTTTTATTTTTTTTAAACATATATATATATATACATATATTATCTTTGAATTTGTTTAAAAAATTATTTATGTTGTTATTAAAGATATATTTTGTATATTATTTAATATGACATTGTTTTAAAATTTGAACTATAAAATTTATTGCGTTAAATTTCATAACCATCTGACCATTGATCTATGGTCTTGGTTGAGTTAATGATCCCACCACCGGCTGTGAGCATCGCACTTTACTCCATCCAAGCCAAGCACATCAGCAACTCACATCCTCAGTCTGATTTCACATTCCCGCGTTTTTGTATACTCCTTCTTTCACTTTCTTCTCCATCCAAACTCACTCCACAATTCAAATCTCTTACCCCAAATTCTTCTTCTTCTCCATAGTTCTTCCTCTCCCACGAAAACGAAGGTGAAGTCGACGAAGATGTTGAAGACGAAGACGTTGAAGACGAAAGCATTCCAAGGCGCCAACGTGTTCATGTCGCGAAACCTCGTGCCGCCGGAAGTGTTCGACGCGCTGCACGATGCTGTTAAAGATAACGGTGCTCAACTCCACCTCTGCTGCGATCCCTCCCGTAACGGCCCCGACGATTACCACATCATTGCTTCCAGTAAACACGTAATTAGTTCCTCACTCATGCTCTCGTTCATTAATTGCTCTTTCTTTTCTGATTCCTCTATCTGTTTCGCAGGAGAAGTTCGATGATCTCAAATCCAAGGGCTGCAAGTTGCTCGGTAATTTTCCGTTTCTATTTTGCTTCGATTATGTGTTTGAAGTTGCCTTCTATTGTTAATTGAACCAGTCTGGATTGTAATGTCTGTGTTAGACAATGGCAGTTCTAGGTTTCGGTGGAGGTATACGAGAAATTCTTCCATTGTCTTTCTCAATCTTCACGTGACACATAATCAAGTGTTATTAATTTTTTTGTTAATTTTAAAATTTAAATAAGTTATATACATTAGTTCGGACCAATGCAGTAGTTCAAAACCACTTAATGACTCCACACACTCTTTATAAGTGTGCCTTTGTGTTGGGTTATGTAGTTGAAATTGAAATTGGTGTTGTTCGTGAGCTTTGTTTCTTCTTTATTATTCAACAGGTCCTAGATGTGTTCTTTCGTGTGCCAAAGGTGGAAAGCCTTTGCCTAAACAAGGCTTCACTTGTTGCCTTGCCATGGATGGCGTCAAAGTACTTGCATCTGGCTTTGATACGGAAGAGAAGGTATTTTCGTTGTTGTCCACGTTTGTGTGTTCCTATTTTCATGGTAAATCTTCGTTTTGGTTGTTATGATTGTAAAGACTATTTACTTACCCCGTCTTTAAAAATCTCTCGATCCAATTCAATCCCTGAACATGAGAAATGTTCCAAAATTTTGTTATCTTTTCTTCTTCACTAGGTTTTCTCCATTGCCATTAGGGGTTAAGATGAATAAAACATTACTGCATATTATATAGTCAGGGACTAGAGGGAAAGTTTTGTAAACTGAGGGGCTAATGTGACCACTTACAATCTCAACAACCAAAGTCAGATGTTTACTCAATTGGATATCGGCAGAAGGATGTGATCATATATTCTCTTTTGACAACGGCCTTTCTATTTCTCTTTCTTTGTCAGCATTGCCATGAACTACAATGTGTCTCTCTTTTTCCCGGAACATTCTTCAACAGAAAAAGGGAAAATAAAAAGAATCAGAATTATGAAAGGTTTCTTGAATATAAGCAACCTTTGATTTAAATATTGATACTATCTGTAGTTAAGTAGTTATGTATTTAAATTCATATTTTGTATGCCCTTCCCTCCCTTTTCATTTAATTTTAACTTATCATATTTTGATGTTTTCATTCTCTTTGCTGTTTTTGGCTTTCTTATTGTTCATTAAAAAGTTGTTACCATTGTGCTTAAGGTGCTCTCAGTTTAGATCCTGAGAAAAATTCAATCTTCAAATAAGTAGTCCACTAAGGTCTGTCTAACAATAGAACTTCCAGAGGTATGCTTTCAATTATTTTGATCATGGATGTTTGTTTGGAGAGCCAAAGACTCAGAAACTCAACAAGTAATCCAAGAACCAAGTGGTGATAGTCCAAGGGAGATAAATATTTGGCTTTTAAGAAAATATATTGAAGGAAGATAATTAAAAGGTACAACGTAGTGCTAATTTCTTTTTAGATGAGATGTCTAAGAGAGTTTGGTTGGCTGCTAATGTAGTCTTGTGAATGAAAAGGTTTTGAATTGTGAAATAAGCAATCTTGATGGTGGAATGAAAATGTTCAATGCAATTTAAGAAACAAAAGAGAGTGCTTAAAGCCTTATAATCATGCTAAAATGTTAAGAATTAGACAAGGTATTGGAATACTTGAAAGGAAACAAGGAAACTATGAGTGAGACACAGATTGTTAAGTGCGGTTAATCAAATGACAGGATGTTAGAATGACATCCCCCAAAAACGTTGTGGGAGCATTACAAAAAATAAGAATGGTACAAAATTGTTTCCACCAAGTGACGTTGTTGAGCTCAACAACCCGTTTTGTTGTGGTCTATGGCTGCATAATGTATGAAGAAGAATCTCTGATGAATTTAGAAAATAGTGAAATTAGGAGGACAAATATTCTTTTGCATTGTCAATTTGTAAAATTTTAATAACAAACACCTGAAAGGATTAATATGAAAGAAAGAAGATTCTTATTCAGTTAATTAATTTAAAACAATACATCAACTTCTATATATAGAGAACTCAAACCCTAAAGTAATGATTACAAGAATCTCTACAATCTTCTAACAACTTCTAACAACTTCTAATAATACATTTAATATCCTACTAACAACTTTGACTATTGCATTTAATACCCAAGTAACAACCCAAACCAAACTGATTTTGAATTTAGGTAAAGAAACTATGAAAAATAGACAACACATCAAAATGATTTTTCATTAGAAAAGCTTAAGTACAACTTAAATAAAAGTATCCCGTTGTTAACATACTTGAATGGGGCCATAAGTATCAAAGTGAGCTAAAGCAGAAAGATGACACATGTTTATTGACAAGGGACCATAACTGGTACAAGTGTGTTTTCCTTTGTCGATTGACACAACTCACTGAAAGGGCTTAACATAAAAAAACCTAGGATTTGAAGTAAACACAATTTTTTTCTCAAAATTAGAAGAAAATAAATTCTCTTTTATTGAGTCTCATTGAATACATTAAGAAATGAATTTTAAGTTTATTTCAACCCTAAAAAACTAGTTTGTAAGATTAAGTTTGTATTCACTCATATACTGTAAGTTTATCTTATATCTAGTCAATGTGAGATCTCTAACATATCTCTTATGCCGAGACATACATTTTGAGCATGAGATTAGATATTTGTGGGTGTTCTGATAGTGGCTTGATAGGCCCACCAAACAACAAATCTTGTTAAGATATGCTCTAAATGACTCTGAGTCCATATTAAGAAGTGGACTTTAAACCTACTTCAACCATATAAAACTGGCTTGTAAGATAAGGTTTACACTTATATATTGTAAATTTATTTTATCTGTTATAGATGTAGGATCTCTGACAACATACATCTGATATATGTGTGTGTGTGAATAAAACCAAGTTACAACCAATATACAAAATTAAAACCAATAGTAAAGAAATTTGAAACTTTCTAAAATATCTTGACAGAATAGAATCTTAAAATTCCTAAAGTATCCCAACATTTTTCCACACTTTGGTGGCCAAGACATTGATGATCAAGAGTAATAGACATAGATGAGATAGACAATTGGAGAATGAACTGATATAATCCTTAGACTCATATCATATCTCCCTATTTTTCTATAATAAAGTCATATCTCTAACATAATTAGATCATATCACTAACTTAATCAAATCATATCTCTAACTAAATTTAATTATATGGGATCAAAACTAGGAAAGTGGTGGGGAAAATAACAAAGATGAAATGCATTTGATACAGACGGGATGTTTAAAAACGAAAAAGACGTCAAGGATTATTTGTGATTGAACCAAATTTAAATGAAAGTTTTATTGTCCTACTGGATCTTTTGTTATATTCTAGGGTAGTGAATATTATGTTTCAAAGGAACAAGAAAAAAGTGGGAGTTATGGATGATGAGAAATGATAATAATGAGGAGGTATTGGTATGACACCAATTAAGTGAAAGATGGATTTTTTTTAAAGTGGTTTAGACATGTGCAAAGAACCTTACTAGAAGCTTGAGTGAGAAGGATTTTATAGTTTTTACCCTTGTGAAGAAGGGGAGATGGTAACCAACGTAATAGAAGAAAATTGTGAAGAGGGATCTCATGTTGAATAACATTTTTGTGAATTTGTTCTTTAATTAAGCTTGATGGCATCATATAATTCTTGTTGCTGGCCTTACCAAGTGGGATATAAGATTTTTGGTTGTTTGTTGTCTTCTCATATAATTCTTCCTCATTTTTTTTAATCTCATTTTGCAGTGTTTAATGTGTGTGATGTTGCAGGTTAAGATAGAAGAGTTAGTGGCTGAAATGGGGGGAGTTCTACACACTAAAACATCGTTGGATTTGAACTTCGTCATTGTGAAAAATGTTTTAGCTAGGAAGTACAAGGTCTGGTACAAGTTTTTATCCCCTATTTCTAGTTTATTCTTAATTATATCACACACACAATGTTATTGAGTAAATATTGTTGCAAGTAGGTGGAATTTTCTTTCTATCATTTTATGCTGCGTTTTATTCCTCTTCCCTATGAACTTATGTGTATGTTCTATCTTGCATCTTATTATCATCCCCTCCTATCAGGTGTAAGAAATAAACATGAAAAGAGTCATGTGACTGAGAGAGAAAGTGTTTAGTAACAAAATAAAAATGGAGATGATAGTATTCACGTTTTGTCTGTCACAACACAAATACATAGGAGAACTTCCTAGAGTAGCGGTTGGAGGAAGTTAGAGGCAATTACAAACTAATGTAACGGCCTAGAGATACAATTATAGAGAAAAAGAAAAATAAAATACAACAATAACAATAATGGACAAAACGGTAAAATAATAAATAACAAGCAGAAAAACAGATAACACTAATAGCCCCCTCAAACTCAAGGTGAGGGATGAAAATGGCGGAAGTCCATCACGTTGAGTATGGTATGCAGCAAAAACTGAGTGGAGGAAAGGGGCTTGGTTAGAACCTCAGTCCATGGATCAACACCAGGAATGTGGTAAACACGAAGTTGCTTGGAAAACACCTAATCACGAATAGAAAAGATGTCAATCTCCATATTTTTGACCTTGGAGTGGAAGACATGATTATGAACGATGGCAATAACACTTTGGTTGTCACACAAAATGACGGGGTGTAGAGAAAGTAATGTGGAGTTCTATGAGCAATGCTTGAATCCACGTAAGTTCAGCAGAAGCGTGGGCTAGACTGTGGTATTCAACCTCATCAGTGCTAGAACGAGAAGTGGCGTGTTGTTTATTAGACCACCATGAAATGAGAGAAGGCATCAACAAATGGGATATAATGGGATTTAATGGAGATAACCCGAGGTCGAGGAAACGTGAAAGGGACCCCATAAATCATCAAAAATTAATTGAAGGGGTTTTGTATAAATAGTAGTAAAGGGTGAAGATGGTAAACAATGAGATTTGGCCAAACAACAAGAAGAACAAAAATGAAGATTTTTATTAATAAAAGGAATATTACATTGAGTCATAACCATTTTAAATACATTAATATTTGGATGACCTAATCTAGAATGCCATAAATTCAAGATGGAGAAGAGGGTCAAGCAACAATAGACAGGATAGCAATAGGAGGACCAAACTTTGTCAGATCAGAAGTGGAGGAGCAACATGGAGATTGGAGGGGAGAAAAGGAATAAAGACCATCAACACCAACAACACCATGGAGGAGAACTTCATGGTGGCCCGAGATTTGACAGTACAAGAATTAGGAAAGAACTCAAAATAAACACCATTATCAAAAGCAAATTGGCAAACACTAAGAAGGTTTTTAGTGATGGAAGGGACAAGTAGTAAACGATGAAGATGGAAAGTTAATGAAGTGTTTGTAGCAGGGTGGAGGGTAGTAGAACCAGAGGCAAAAACATGCAAACCTTCACCATTACTAACATAGATGTTGTCAAGACCATCAAAGTGCTTGAATTATTGAATGTGTTGAGAGTCATTGGTGACATGGAAGGAAGGAAGCACCAGAATTTGGAATTCAAGGTGTGGTGTTGTCAAGAGTGGCAGATGATGTCAACATAGTACTAGGAAAAGGATGGACAGGTTCTGTGGTAGTGGATAAGAGGAAGGAGTGCCAGAGGAAGCAGCAGTGGAAGAGGTTGTGTTTTTTCTGTGAGATTTGTAGTAGGATCATAGAGAACCAAAGAGTCATGGGGTTGAAAAGTGGGGTTTGCACGAAAAATGGCTAACATTGGCAGTATGGCCATACTTGAGACATATTTGGCATTGGAAGTTGGCAAAACAGCCACTACAGCCATGGCCACGACTGTGAGGACGGCGAACGCCACCATTAAAAAGATAGGGAGGAAAGTTGGTGTGGGCTAGAGATGGAGCAACATTAGAAGTGTGATGAACTGATAGAGGAGGAAAGAGAGCCTTTTGATGACATTGAAGGTGTGCTTCATGAGCAAGAAGAAGATCCTCCACTTCAGTAATGGGGGAGTCTCAAATTTGCTCTCAACAACGGAAATAACAACAACATACTCATGTGAAAGACCCTCTAGAATAGCATCAACAATAGATTTGATGTGGCTTAAAAAGTCATGCATAGATTGAGTGCCAAGGGTTTGGTTCCTTAAATCAGTGGGAAGCTGGTGCGCACGAGCTTTAGTTTGAGTGAAAAAATAGTCATGGACTTGGTCCCAAACTTGATAGAGACGAACAACACCAATAACACAGAAGAGCACAGGTTTGGAGTCTTTGGCATTATCTGAATGGACTCTTGTAATGGTTGTCACAAAAGGATTTTTAATCATTTGGATGGAGGTTTTGAAAACTAGGCTGACTTCACTTTTTTGTTTCAGAAATACCCATGAAACTCGAGTGCAATCATCAATGAATATGACAAACCACGAGCCCTAGATAAATAAGAATACTAGAGGATCCTCATACATCCACTTTGTAAATTTACAAGTATCATAATGAAACATTTGTTTGTCAATTTTTCGAAATAAATTGTGAAACGTAATTTCTAGGGTATTGAATGACGTATTACCTAAATGAAGGTGGTGGTATAACTAGATTTTTTCTCCATTGGAAAGAGTTGTTTTTGACATCAAAGACAAAGAAATTTTACTCTTAGGGCTATGCATCCTCTAGAAGGTAGAGCCCATTGTCTTCCTTAGCAAGTTTAATCACCGTCCCCATTCTCTGATCCTAAAATGGGCTGGTTGTAGGATTAAAAAAAACCAAACATTGTAAATCTATTGTAAGTTTATGAACAAAAATCAAATTGGTAGATAATTTGGGAACATGCAGAACATCCTTCAGGATTAGATTATGATTTATCATAATATCTCATTTTCCAGCAACTGTAATGAAAGTTCCATCTGCTAGTTCAAATTTTTAATTGCATGGATAGTCTCTTTAAGGTATAACCTAGTAGATGATTAAGTCATGTGGTCGGTGGCTCCATAATCAATTGCCCAGATACCTTTAGAGGAATTTAAAGTATTGATTGTACAGGAGTAATGAATATTACCTGTAATGGCTAAGGAGCAATGAGTTTGTAGGTTTTATTAGTGTGTCCAACAATCCCCTTAATTATAGAATCTCCTTTGTGCTAAACTTTGTTGTGGGTCTGAGTTTTCCGAGTATCAGACATTTTTTAGATTTGAACCATGGCAATGCAAGTCTAGGAGGAATATAGTGGAATAAAGAAAGTATTGTGGTGTTGCAGCAATACTGACTCAATAGGTAAATACAATGGAAGAAAGAATGTGGTTTTGCAGCAATGTTGGATGCGCATGAGATTACACATGATATCATTCATAAGGGAGCAATTGCTCTTAAATAGAATAGATAGATATAATAATTGAATCCTAATATATGACGGATATAATCTATCCCTACAATTCTTGATTAGTGATCTTGTACAATGAATATAAAATATATTTTTAGTAATCATCGTAATTATCCTCCTAGTTATGAAATGTAATTAAATCTTCTAATTATGTAATTAAAACTGTACAAGGAAATATTAATTGCAACATAAATCAAGGGATTCTGATAGAGAAAGTAATATTAAAATTAGATAGAAAATCTTACACCAGCATATAATATGGTTTAGGTTTAACTTTACAAAATCAGTTTGTAAAGTGAAGATTGTCACCCACTTACAATCATATTTGGCTATATCACTAATTGTATGAAATTGCCAACACCCTCTTCCTGTTTATTAGACATCTTGAGCATGAAGTTTGCAACATTCGGCATCAGCAATTGGTTCGATATGACCCAATCATGGGTGGTCCAATAGACTTAACAACAATAATTAGATGCAAAATAGACTTGTTAAAAGAGAGAGAAAAAATAGACTTTAATTAATATGAAATTATATGTGTTTATTACACAATGTAAATTTATATAGGCTTATTGCATTTACTATACCTAAATTGAGGATATTTTTCTTCCTTTAAACCAGAGATATATTCCTAAAGACTACTACTATTACAATAAATACAAATTATATTATAGTTTTCAATGAATTCATCTAATGCTCTTTTCCGTGGTCATGGTCTAGTATTTAATATATGTCAGGAGTTCCATATAAATTATTGTTTGGCACTTTGTTTTGTGCATGGTTTAGCATCCAAACTTTCGGTGGCTACAATGGTTCTTGTTGGAAGTCCCACATTGACTAGAGATAAGACAATTTCATAATATATAAGTGAGGTGCAACGGACCACCTACTAATTTCTAGTCCCATACATGAGATGAAAATACCTCGGCGTGAGGGAGTGTGTTGGAAGTCTCAGATCAACTAGAGATAAGGCAATTTCATAATATATAAGTGAGGTGCAAACCTCACCTTACAAGCCGTTTTTGTGAGGTTGAGTTAGGCTTAAAGCCCACTTCTAGCATGGTATCAGAGCCAAGTTAGAGCCTATCCTAGCGAGGTTTCTTGGACATTCTATTTCATCCGATATCGGGCCACTAACGGATCACCCATTCATTTCTAGTCCCACGCACGAGATGTATATATCTCGGCGTGGCGGGGTGTGTTGGAAGTCCCACATCGACTAGAGATAAGGCCAATTCACAATATATAAGTGGAATGCAAACCTCATCTTACAAGTTGGTTTTGTGGGCTTGAGTTAGGCTTAAAGCCCACTTCTAACATGGTATCAGAGCTCGGTTAGAGCCCATCCTAGCGAACTTTCTTTGACATTTTGTTTCACCCGATATCGGGCCGCTAACAGACCACCCACTAATTCCTTGTTCCACGCACAAGATGAATATACCTCGGCGTGAGGGGGTGTGTTAGAAGTTCCACATCGACTAGAAATAAGGTAATTTCATAATATATAAGTGGGTGCAAACCTCACCTTACTAGCCGGTTTTGTGGAGTTGAATTAGGCTTAAAGTCCACTTCTAACATGGTATCAGAGTCAAGTTAGAGCCTATCCTAGCGAGCTTTCTTGGACATTCTGTTTCATCCGATATCGGGCCGTTAACGGACCACTCATTCATTTCTAGTCCCACGCACGAGATGTATATACCTCGGCGTGAGGGGATGTGTTAGAAGTCCCACATCGACTAGAGATAAGACAATTTCATAATATATAAATGAGGTGCAAACCTCACTTTACAAGCCGGTTTTGTGGGGTTGAGTTAGGCTTAAAGCCCACTTCTAACAGTTCTTAATAGAGTTCATATGTGCAGTTTCTTGGACTATGTATTGAGTTGGTTTGGCTATTTCCCTACAATGCATCTAGATGACCATTTGATTATGCAAATGTGCTGATACTAAAAAGTCACCGGCCTTTTCTGAATATGCTACTTGTATTTTAAGTTGGTAATAATTCAAAAAATCAGTTACTCTGTCTTTTCAATCTTTGTGAATGTTTTAATTGTCACATTGAACTTATGTTCATGCTTTACTATCTACTGCATCTCTTTGTGGTTGGCAGTGGGCTTTGAATGAATTGAAGAAACCAATAGTCACATATGAATGGTTAAAACAATGCTCGGAGGAGCATCGTGTTGTTCCTCAAGAGTCATACAAGGTCCTTCCTTTCTCTGGGTTAAAGATTTGTGTTACTGGAATTCCTGCAGGTTGTAACTTAGCTATCTGCTACTATTGGTCACAATAGAATGCTTCTTTGTTGGATGCTAATGAGTTTGAGATTTTTTTCAGATGTTCGTAAAGAGATGGAGAAGCTTATTTTACAAAATGGTGGAAAATACTCCGCAGAATTGACGAAGAATTGCACACATTTGATTTCTGAGATATCCTTCTTGTTGAATATAGTGAAAATTAGATATAGGAGTAATGTCCCTTGTGTAGAAAATACGCATAGGGTAATGTATTTGTAACAAAGAAAATATGGGCTAAAGCCCAAATACAAATAAATATGAAAAATAACATAATTAACATAGGGACTATGTTTCCCTAATTAACATAAGACACAATATATCTAACATTTGTCATGGTTGTTGTAAATGATTGTGTATATTTTGGACATGCAAATATTCATCTATTATTTGAGTAGAGAACATATCTTGCATTATTTTTCAACAGTTCTGCCAAAATGACAACAACTTATGTTTTTCTAATAGGAACTTGGATATTATGGGGTACTTAAATCCCACATTGAGTATTATGGGATACTCACTGAAATATTTAAGTGTCTGGTTCTCTCCCCTTAGTTGCTAGTTTTTATGGGTGAGTTTTCTAAGTGCTTGGGTGCTTACTAATTGATATCAAAGTTGGTGTTCAATGTCTTGGAAAAGACTACCTATTGGAGAGTACACATTGTTTGAATGTATGACATTTATTTATTTTTATTTTGTAACAATCTGCAATAATTGTCAGATTGTTGTTTTCAACACCAGCTGGCTTGGTGAAATTTTGTTTCACCTGCATTAGTGAACCTTTTGATAACACAAGTTATTGTATGTGAAATACTTTTTGGCATGCTATTCTGTGTTTTGGTTTCTCGGTCTCTGCAATTGCATCAGCTTAGAGGCTTAGGTGATCCTTCATGCCGGAATAATTCAGTACATGAGGTCAAGGATATCTTATACTTATTTAAACTTGGTGGATATTTGTGTTCTTGACTGTTCTTACGCTCCTCAAGGTGACAAGTACAAGGTAGCAAAACGATGGGGCCACATTCATATTGTGATAAGGAAATGGTTTGATCAATCAATTGCTCGAAGAGGTAACTTCTATGCTATAATGATGTTGTACTACCTTTCAGGTTTGAAATTGAATAGTAGAATGCCATATGTTAAAATATATTGTTATTATGATATAGTAGTCTCGGACTTTGGGTTTAGGCCAACTCAAATTCAAAATGATGTATGTACCCTGTTCCCATATATACACTATTTTGGCCATGTCACTTTTCAATGTGAGATTTTCGCACTCCCTTACTATAAGAACTAGACATCTTGAGTTTGAAGTTTATAAGACTGGACTTGTGCGTGTGATCTCATTTGTGGTACAATAATGCATATTTTTGGAGGAGCAATTTGCTCTATTTATATATGGAGGCCAATGTGATTTCACCAATATCTTAGGAGGAGCGAATGAATAATTACTAGGCCAGTAGGAATTTGAAGTTAATGTTTGTATTAGTATACAATTATTCAGAGCCCTGTGAAATATCCTTTCTCCTTTCTATTTTCCATCTCATCTCTAAACTTTGAATTCCACTCATTGTATTTGACTTTCATCATTTTTTTATTTGTATTTCTTTTCATGGATAGCATGTCTGAATGAGGAGTTCTTCCCTGTTCAGCATGGATCTGTATCTTCACATAAAGTAACTAGGGACTTAACAATGCAACATAGCCAAGAAAAGGATATCGGGAAATTGCAAGGTGCGGCATCCTCAGGTACTACAGATTCAAGTGTGCGAGCTTCTTGTGCTGAGCTCATTGATAGAGATCATGAAGCTATGCCATCAGAATGTATGTCCTCTGTTCCACAAACCCGTATATTTGCTAAGGAGGCAGATGCTGAAGCTCCATTGCAGACCAGTGGTGAATTGAACCTTGACAATGTTGTTGCTGATGATTCTGAATCTGATGATAATGGCTTGTACTTATCAGAGTGCAGAATATTACTAGTTGGTTTTGAAGCTTTAGAAATGCGGAAACTAATTAATATTGTGCGCAAAGGTGGAGGCTCTCGGTATATGTCTTTTAATGACAAATTGACACACATAGTAGTTGGGAATCCTACTGAAAAGTAAGTCAACTCTGATATAATGAAGAATTTTTTTGGGTGCATTTCATGTTTATGTTTTTCTCGATAGTTTCTTAAAAATTATTTTTTATATTGTCATGCATTGTGTTTTTCAAGGGAAAAGAAGGATGTGAGGAGTCTTGCTGCTTTAGGTGTAATTTATGTTGTTAAAACCTTATGGCTTGAAGATTGTGACCGTAAAAAGAAAGAAGTCCCTGTGCTTAGGAGACACATTGCGTATGATCTACTTCATCCAAAAGGTCTGGTATTATGATGTGCATATTTGCTTTTGTAGTCTGTGTATATTATCTCTTCATCATGTTGAAGCTAGAGAGCACTTTTTAGTTAATTTATTAGATTTTTCTTAAATAATTTATGACTTGATTCTATTGAATTCATGCTTTATTTGTTCGCTTATTTCTTAATCTCAGCAAGCTTGGTAAAAGGAGATGTAACAGAAAGCACATCAATGGATCACAGTAAAAGCTCCAGCTGTCATCAAAGCTCGCATCAGGTGGACTTTGAAATTGTGAAGCCAGAATCTTTGGAGAAAAGAAAAGAAGAGATAAAAGATATGGATATAAATGGTCACTCATTCCGTAAAGCAAATTGTAGAACTATGTTGCAAGATCAACTTCCTGATAATAAATTGAGCACACAAAGAATGAGCCAGCATGACTTCAGTGTTCAAAATGAAAAATCAGCAAATGTTTTCAGAGGGAAACTGTTTTGTTTTTCAAATTTGTTTCCTGAAGAAAAGGTAAGTCATTATGATCTTAATAGGCATAAACTCTTCCTGAAGAGTTTATTTGGTTATTTGAAATCAATCCCCGCATACTTCATGGACAAGATATATTTACGGTCTTTTGTAAACAGAAAAAGGCCACAGCTTTATTCTAGCACAACCTGTAACTTCATCGATATTAGATTTAGTATAAAAACATTCATGCACGTTTACATCACAATTTAAGCTTTGGGGATAGTTATTTCATGACATGATATCAATTGTCAAAGGATTTATGAAAAAATAGTTTAGCTCAATCCTTGCTATCCCTATTCTTCTAATAAAAGTTGAAGCAAAAGGTAGGTCGACCTGTGTATTGGTTTTATGCTTTAGTGGCATGTTAGAGATGCAATAAAATAAACTGTTTGCGTTACTTCACTTAACTTAAGGTTTTGGATAGTTGGTTCATGAAAATTAGGAAACTAATGTAGCATTTCAATCAACCAAATAATCCCTTCTGTTTTCTATATATATATATATATATATATATATCAGTCCAAATGAAGTTTATTTTTCCACGGACCTCAAGCATTAGTTGAGGTTACTTAAGGCTGTCAAGTAGTTAGTTATCAAATTCAGCTTAATGGTGTACCAGTATTTGTTAATGATAAATTTGGAATCATATAGACATGAACCAATTATCCAAAAAAGTAAGTTGATTGGTGAAGGAACCTGACTGCTCTTACATTAAACATACCGCCTCACATGAATCCCTTGGTCTTGTAAATGTGGATGCACAAATATACCATACCCTGTGCTAAAACTTAACCTTTTGGCTTTAGAAGAAAGGGGCAACAGGGAACACACCCTAGATTACATGCTATAGGTGATTTCTTAGATGCTTTGTTGACTAATTTAAATAAATTACTAAGATAATCGAATACCATAGTAACTATTTCAACCACAGCCTTTTGGTGCTTGGGCTCTTCATTTTTTGTGTGCCTGATATCTGAATCATCTATTTTGATATGACCTAGCTATTTAGTGTTTTTTATGTGTTAAACAATAGGAAAGAGAGAGATATTGAACTGAAAAGGGGTTCCGCGACAACATAATATTTATATTGAGAAGAAAGAATAAATACAATAATATAAGAAAATTGACAACCTCTAAGAATAAAGATATGATACACAAATAAATATAATCGTTCCGTAATACATATATAATTTAGATATGATAGGATATTGTTTTATAAGTAATCATAAATGTTATGCTTCACCACAGATATGCACATATATATGTTCATCGATATTGTTTAATTTCAGTTTCGATAACTTTTTTCAGAGAGGTGAGATTGTTCAATGGATAAATCAAGGGGGAGGAGAGGTAATTAGTGGGCAAGCAAAACAGATTGTCCACTATACTGTTGAGTGTCATGGTGTAACACCCATGTTGGCTGGTGATTCCAAGAGTTTGTATGTTTCCAGTCACTGGATACGATCTTGTTTGGAGGTAAGCCTTACTAGTCTTACAGTCCTAGATTTCCCTTCTCAGCTCTATTTTAAGATGCTTTTAATCTTCTGCATTTTTCAGGTTCTTGTTGGGCTAAAGTTCTTGATATAAATATTGAATAATTAGGATGGATTGAAGGCGAAAACCGAGAGTAGTCTTGATCCATGTGTTCCAAGTTATTATTTCAAAAGTTCTATTAACGAGAATAAAATAATGATGGAAAGTTGGATCCATTTTTATATAGCTGCAAAATTTCAACACTTCAATCAGATGTGATGCATGCATGTATTGTTCTCCTTATATTTTTCGGAATTTAAATACTGAAATTGGGGTTACACTTTTCTTTTTCTGATCTCTGGTATCATTTATTATCACAAACAAAAGAATCTTGAAAAGGAAACTGTAAGGTTAACTCAATTCTATAAAACTAACTTGTAGTTTGAAGTTTTTATATATTATAATTTGGTCATATCTCCAATCAATATGTGATCTTCAACACACATGCTCATGTCGGGTATCTCGAATTTGGAACTAGATATTTGTGAGGGGTCCATAGCGGTGTATATACTTCTATTATCGTTGTGTATGATGATTTCTTTTTCTTTTAAAAGCTGGAATCATTGAGAATATGTTGGTTTACCTACTTATACTTTGATTATTTTTCTTGAAGGCTGGATCCTTGCTGGATGTTGACAGTCACATTCTTTATTCTCCACTTCCCTGTCATGTTCCCTTGCCTGGATTTGAAAGCTTCCGGTTTTGTGTTTCACAGTATGAGGAGAAAGACAGAAATCTCCTAAGAAACTTGTGTTTTGTTCTAGGAGCAAAATTTGGGGAGAAGCTGCATAAGAAGGTTACGCATTTGTTGTGTAAATTCACCAATGGACCCAAGTATGATGGTGCTCGTAAATGGGGGATTCAATCAGTTACATGTGAATGGATATTTGAGTGCGTCAAACAGGTAATATTATTTATGGTGACCGTGTACAGAGCAGTGAGAGCTTCAATATATGTTAAAGCATTGACATTTTGTTTGTCATGAATGTCTTCATGCATTTTCTATGCTATGTATTATTTACTAAAATGGTCCTTATCTACATGCAATCTTTTTTTTTCCAGAATGGAGTTGTTGCCATTGATCAATTTTTACCAAAAGAAGTAACTGCTCAAGATCGAGAGGCGGGACTTTGTACCGTGAGTCAATTTCCTACCCAGGCTGCTCAAATGATAAGTGACATGCCCTCGCAGTTGTCAAGTCAATCACAAATTTTGAGAGGCATCACAAATAAAAATGTGGGTTGTGGAGTTGGTAATCATGAGACCAATTTTATGAAACCAAGTGTTTATAGTAAAAAGGCCAGACTTGTGGAAGAGTCTTGCCTAGCTAATAAGATGCCTTCGGCATCAAATTCAGGTATTCATGCCTATGGAAAGAATTTTTCTGAAGACAATATGCTAGTAGATGGTGGGGAGGTTTGTCGTACTGTTCCTGATGTTGCTGCTGCAATTGAGGACTTGTTAGAGCAGACTAGTAAGGTACAAGAGCTGTTTTTTTTTATGTTGATATTTCATTAAATTTGTTTTACTGTGCTCATGGCCAAAGTGTTCCTGCTAAACTTGTTCATTTTCTTCTCGCAAAGATGCATGGTCAGAGGTCTCCAGCACAGACAGGGTGTCAGAGCGGTGTATCCTTAAAGTGTTATCAATTTCATAGATGTTCTATTTTATATTTTCCTTGATTTATTTTTGGGAGTAGTTATCCTTGATGGTAGAATAGATTTACCCATCTGATCTTTCAGTCCTTGGTGAAGATAATTCCAATCCTCATACCGTTTTTGGGTTATCAAAACACTGGTTAAACAGGTTAGCTTTTAGTTCCCATTTAAAATTTATCATATTGTTCTCATGTCGCCACATAATCTTTCTTTGTCAGAATTAGATTGTTTTATGTCCACGGCCTTTAAATGACCTATGTGATCACTTTATTGATTAGAATTTATTGAACACTATGTTTATCTATAAGAATTATAATGGAGATTGAATCTGGTAACCATTTTTTGATATACATTTTTTTTACCCTTTGTATCCTTATATTCGTTAACTGTGTCTTTTTAATTTTCATTACCCATGAAGATTAAAATTAAATAATTATAACAATTATTAAATTTGAAATATATTTTTTATTCATATTTTATTTTTATGTAACAAATTTTTATAAGTTTAATATAAAAGATTTTAGATATACTTTTATGATTTCTTATAGGTTAAGATATCTTTTTTGTCTAAATTTTCGTCAAGTTTTGTCAAATACGTCCTAATCTTGTTTTTGTATTCAAATATATCATAATTTTCGTCAACTTTGTTCAATTTAGTCCTTTTTTGCTAACACCGTGTAAGTCATTAATGATCATGAACAGTGACTTTCAGATGTCACTTTGTGGTTTTTTTGATTTTTTTAATTTTAAATTTTTTTTTAAAATTTTTTTAAATTTTTTTAAATTTTTTTCAAATGCACACGTGTCAACCCCAGTAGCATGCCACATGTCAAAGTCAATGTTCTATATTCAATTTGGTCCCTATATTTGTTATTTTTGTTCAATTTAGTCCCAATTTTGTTTAAAATTAACCAATTTTGTCCCTATCGAAGATGTGACCAAATTTAATTTTTACATCAAAGTTATAATGATGTGAAATTTAATATATTATATAAAAATATTTAATAAAACATGTGAATTTTAATATAAAAATTAAATTTGGTTTCAATTTGGAGAGGGACCAAATTGGTTCATGTTAACAAAAATTGGAACTAAATTGAACAAAAATAACAAATATAGAGATCAAATTGAATATAGAACATTGACTTGGACACGTGACACACGGTTGGGTTGACACGTGAATATTTAAAAAAATATAAAATAAAAAATAAAAAAACCACGAAATGACACGTGATAGTCACTGTTCATGGCAATTAATGATTTAAACGGTGTTAGCAAAAAAAGACCCAATTGAACAAAATTAACGAAAATTGGGACCTATTTGGACACAAAAACAAAATTAGGACTTATTTAACAAAATTTGACGAAAATTAAGACCAAAAAGGTATTTTAACCTTTCTTATAAATTTCAACCACCTAGCAATTCTTCTCTCTTAACGTTTTCATGCAAATATCATATAGTACTCCGTCATATGGAGATTGGAAGTTATGCTAAATAGGGATGATTATAAAGTATTGGTAATAAATAAAAGAATAATTATAGTTATCTTAGTTTCTTGATTACCATAATTATGTAGATCCTGGAATTGGCCAAGGACCTCGCAATACATTTTCTCCGAATATTTAACAATATCCAACTAGTTACACACGGCTGGCTCTTTCATTTAATATACCATGGGTGGCTCCTTCTTAGAATTGGCGCCTCATCCGTTTTTACGTTGTCCTGTGTCTCCTTAGAATTTTTTGTTCTGCCTTTTGGAATAAGCTGGATATGCCCATTAGTGATGGTTAAAATTGAAGTAGAAAGACCTATTCTTTGTGTTAATGAATCTGCAATAACTTGTGCATTTGGTTGGAGCATAACTATGAAATCCTCTAGGTGCCGTTTATGCACAGCAATTATGGTTTCCCAATGGTAGTCCTTTAACTTGTCAATGGATAAGTGTACATTAACATAGTTAGAGTAGATGGACGGGTCAGAGACACCAACAGAGAATTCAGAACTGAAAGAAGCAGTGGAAGATGCCATGGAGGAAGAGAAGAGAGAGGAAAGAAAACCCTAAAATACCAAAGAGGTCTGATTGAATCAACAAGACCAGATCCAGAAAGAGCAGGACGAGATGATTCCGGCGCAGGTGATCGCTACCGGAGACGTTAGGTGGCACGCCGCCACGTGCAGCGGCGAAACAGGAGGAGGCACGCCTTCGAACGGCGTGCGAGGGAGCATCGCTGCTCCGATGGTGACGATTCTGGCGACGTTGAGGTCGCCTTGGCGATCAGAATTGTGTGGTTGTCGGTCGGAACTGACACTTCAGTGCCAACAGTGACGAAGGAGGCAGCGGTTGCAGCGACAACGGCTGAAAAAAATACTTTAAGCTCTGATACCATGTTGAGAATAAAGAAAATAGGGTTTGAGATTAATCACCCTTGTGTATAAACCACAAATAGGGTAATATATTTATAGTAGAGAGATGTACAATTAAAAAGAGTAACTGAAAAAATAGAGTAAACAGAAGATATTGTTTAATATCTAACGATCTTAATAATATCAAACAATATCTAAACAATATCTAACAATAATGTTTTTATTTAGTGTGAAAAGTGTGATAATAAAGTTCAAACTCTTGTCTATTTTAATAACAATGTAAACTATGCGAGAATGCATATCATTTTTTCACCTTTCTTTGAATCAGTACTGAGCATATATTCTTATAGAAGTGACAGAAAAGAAGATGATGGGGAGGCTTCTCAAGACAGACGAACAGGAATATACGATGGTTTTAGTGAAACACAGACAGAATCTCAGGTTATATTTTTGACATTGGCTACTGCTTTTACTCTTCAATTTTTTCAAGTACTTGTCTGGTTTGTGACTTCTTTTTTGTTTAAACATATTTTGTTACATATACCAGTCTCTCCCTGGAACTATAGTTAGTTACCTTTTGCACTTGCTACTTACTAATGACTATTTGAGTGCATTTGGTGAATGTCATTTACTTTTGTAAAATGCAGGTTGTTGGTTATGAAGAAGATTTGTCAGGAAGGCAAAGCCTTATAGATAAATACCGAACTCGAAGTAGCACGCAGTGAATAGATCAAGAATCTGTTTTGTCCTGATTTCAAAACATGAAAGATAAAAGAAGAAAACTCAACCTTGGTCAGCTAATGAAGGGAACATTTTAGCACATCAACAACAACTTAGTATAGGTCAATCAATTATGTCTATTTTATTATGTTATTCCCATCTCCAAAATAAAATTTCATCTTTATCTCTATAGTAACAAGTATAAATTTTTTATCCAATTTTGATCCCTACATGTTAAAATTCACGCAAAAAAAAAAACATAAATTCAATATGTAATGGACATACTTATACTTCTTTAGAGTTAAATATTTAAAAAAATTATAATTATATAAATTTTAAATTAAAATATCAAATAACAATTAGATTAAAGTGAAATAATTATGTAAAATATTATACAATCATCCATAAATAAAATTTTATGGCAATCGAAATTCTTATTTTCTTTTTCTAAATTCTAAGAATCTTTTCTATATACTAACAAAAATTATAATACATCATTTAAGTAAAATTGCATAGAGAATAAAGATTAAATTAATGTTGTTTGACTCGTTTTGTCACGACACAAATTTATTTACTGTGAACATGTTACATTTGTTTCACAAATTGAACCTAAGAAGTGAATGATGTTTTAAATGATAGTAATTGGATTGTTGCTATGCAAGATGAACTCAATAAATTTACTAGAAATGATGTGTGGTCTCTAGTACCTAAGAGTGATAAAAGGAATGTAATTGGTACTAAATAGTTGTTTACAAATAAAATGGATGAAGATGAAAATATAATTAGAAATAAAGATAGACTATTGGCTAAAGGGTATAATCAAAAGGAAGATACTAATTTTGATGAAACTTACGCACCCATGACTAGGCTAGAAGCTGTAAGATTATCACTTGCATATGCTTGCATGTGTAATTTTAAACTTTCTCAAATGGATGTGTAAAGTGTATTCTTGAATGATTTCTTAAATGAAGAAGTGTATGTATTACAACCTCCTGGCTTTGAAGATCACCTTTATCCTAATCATGTTTTCAAATTGAAAAAGACCTTGTATGGTTTGAAACAAGCACCACGATAGTGGTATGAAAGACTAAGCAATTTTACTTCATCAAATGGATATGCTAGATGTTTTGTTGATAAAACACTCTTCGTTAGGAAACATGAAAGTAATGTTATACTTGTTCAAGTGTATGATGATGATATTATCTCTGGTTTAAACAATAACTCTGTATGAAAAGTTTGTTGCAGCTATGTAGGGTGAATTTGAATTGTCTATGATGGATGAGCATAACCTACTTTCTAGGGCTGCAAGTTAAAGAACTCGAACAATGGACATTTTTTAGTTAGTCAAAATATTGTTTTGATTTGCTGAAAAAGTTTGAAATGGAGAATTGCAAAGAAGTTGTCACTCTAATTGCTACAAACTATCTTATGGATTCAGATGAGGTTGGGTAGTAAGTTGATTCAAGCAGATATAGAGGGTTGATTGGTTCTTTGGCCTATCTAACAACAAGTAGGTCAAATATTCAATTTAGTATATGCTTATGTGTAAGATTTTAATCCAATCCAAAGGAGTCACATTATAAAGTTGGAAAGAAGATTCTCAAGTATCTGAAAGGGACAATCAATATTAGATTATGGTATCCAGGTAGTTCTAAGATGGCTCTTAGTGGATTTTTAGATTCTGGTTATGCAGGGTGCAAATTGGATAGAAAAGCACAAGTGGAACATGTCACCTACTTGGCTCAAGCTTGATATCATGGAATAACAAGAAGTGAGCTTGCGTGGCACTCTCCAAGTTGAGGCAAAATATATATATAGCAACTAGTCATGGTTGTGCTGAAATAATATGGCTAAAATATCAACTCTTGGACTATGGTGTGAAGTTGGAAAAGGTACCCTTATATTGTGATAACATTAGTGCAATTAATCTAACTAAGAATCCAATACAACACTCCAAAACCAAACACATTAAGATAAGGCATCACTTTATTAGAGATCATGTACAAAAAGGTGATTATGAAATTAAGTTTGTTAAAACAAAGAATCAATTAGTTGATTTGTTCACTAAACCACTTGCTCATGATAGGTTTAACAAGCTTAAAATAGAATTAGGCATTCTAGATATGAAAAATGTGACTTAATACATTTCTGGCTTGTTAATCTTATTGAATCATGTGTTAATTTCACTTAAATAGTTAAATTCTGCATAAAGTGTGATCTTATAGTATTTTAATGTTAAATCTATAAACAACACAAAGATTTCACTTAAACTGCCAAATTTTGCATAAAATGTGATCTTCCAGTATTTTAACATGTTAATTTTACAAAACAACACATAAATTTCATATAAAATGTTAAATTCTGCACTAATTGTGATTTGTCAGTATTTTAATCTATTGATTTTACAAAACAACACTTAAATTTCACTTAAATTGTTAAATTATGCACAAAGTGTGATATGTCAGTATTTTAATTTGTTGATTTTACAAAACAACACATACATTTCACTTAAACTGTTAAATTCTGCAAAAAGTGTGATATGTCAATATTTAATATGCTGATTCTATATTTTTATGTGTTAATTTCACTTATGCTGATTTAAATCTGAATGAACTGAATTCAATTGATTGACCCAGTCAAATAATTCATTAGTGACACTATACGTACTATGGTAACAATTATTGCATCAACTAAATCTGCTTTTTCAGATTTCATTGACCATAAAGCACTTTTATTACATGATTCCCAATGTGCATGCATTTGTTGTGATATGAAATAAGTAGATAGCACATAAAACGCCTGGAAACATCATGCTTTATGATCATACATAGATTATAATGCATTTAATTGACTCTGATTGCTTATATTGCACTGAATACGAAATCACTATGCAAATTAATTAATTGATTACAAAATTTAATACGCTGCTTTTATAAATACTAGCTTTGGCATCATGCATTTGCATTCATATTTACTAGTAAATGCCAAACCACAACACAGGATGTCTCACAAAGAGAGAAATATGCAATCTGATGAGGAGATCTCCAACCCTTATACACCAACCTTTCCCGTTGCTGAAAATCATGGTAGGCTTGAAGCTTGGTTTAAGGGTCATGAGGACAAAATTCAAGTGTTCCTCATTGAGATAACCCACAAGCAGATAATCATCCCTAAAGTGTTTGTTTCTCCTAGTTGAGGGCTGAAAAGTTTGAGGCCTTGCATCAACAACTCGGAACACAAAAGCTTAAGGCATTTCTTGAACTTTTTGGCAAGATTTATCTGGTTCTAGTGAAAGTCTTTTATGCCAACCTTAAGTTCAATGGTGGTGTGCTAAAATCTAGTTTGAAAGGTGTCAAAATGGAGATTACCAAGCCAATATGGAAGGATGTGGTTGATCTTAGACAAAGAGGTGTGCAAGTTAGAAAGGGAGAAATCACAACTATTGAGGAATTCAACAAAGTCCAATACTTTAACCAATGTGTGTGAAATTCATGGTTAACAATATATTAAATAACATAATGAACCTGTCATAGAATTCAAATTTGATTGGAATGTATTGAGCTCCTCCGGAATGTTGTGCTACAAAATCATTAGGATATGACATTGACGGATACTCCTTCAATGTTCTTCTGTTATTTTTGTAGTAGCTTCACAATCTCAACCAAGGTCAAATTTTGCAAAGTTTCAATTCCTAGATTTAAGTTTGCAAAGAATAAAGGTAAAGTTAGGCATTTGCAAGTTGGTAAATAATGTACACACATTAGTAATGGTTTATACCTAGATTGTTAGAAATAATTCTTTCATTAAATAATATTCCATCTGAAAGCCATTCCCCTATTTTATTCCAAATGTCTTCAGGTTTGCTGACACTATTTGACATTAGTATATTCATAAACAACTTCCTTAGGAAATGTCCTGAACCCCAATCTTTTGCTTCCTTAATAGCTTTAACATATTCATTATCGTCTGCCAAAAATCCAAAAGCTAAGCAGGCTTCTCTGACTGTAGGGTATGTTATGTTCTTTACTGTTCGAAGATCTTCATAAGATTATGGACCTTTCACAACTGTTAACATTCTTCTTACATAGAAAAGTTCACCAATTGTTGGAGGAACCCACACAAGTCTACTGATTGTATTGCCCTTTTCCCTTGGTTTCCATCATCTTTGTTTCTTATTATAAACATACTTAAATACGAATTGAGGTTATGTAAGAACTTGTGCTTCTAAGTATTTCTTGTTGCATTCCATCCAGATGGTAAACATGGACTCTCTAATGGTTGGTTTACCTATTATGTTATCAATATCATCATCATCCTTGAAATATACAAATTGTTCACCTGGCAGATGATAAAATAATCTTTCCACTACAATATTTCTGTCATGAATAGCAAATGAAAAAGATCCTCCAACATGTTTCACATGGAGATATATACCTACAATCCAAATATTGTTTGATCTCATATATTGGTTGACTACATAAGGATGTTTCATTATTAAGATCTATAGCAGTTGTAATTTTGTCGTAACCCTTGTTGATGTACTTAAATAAGTACTTGATGGAATTACTACGATTACACCATTCAAGATTAATATGAGTTTGGTACTTTAACATTAATTGAACATTGTAAGGAACAACAAAACGATTATCTAATGCAATATCATTTTTTACAACATTGACACCATTATCTCTTTGCCGATAACATGGAAAATCATCTTCTGAGAAAAAATTGTAGTATTATGAAATTTCTTTGGATAATACCAGGAACATGATCCATTTTTCATACAAGGAGATGATTTATTAGTTATTCCACAAGGCTCTTTTTCAGGACATGGGATTTCAGCTAAGTTTACCTTGTCAATATCTACTAGTGTAGGATATTTGCTAGAAGGATGCAAAAATAATAGTATATGTGGTAGAACACGTTTTTGGAATTCAATACTATACAAATCTACAATGTGAAAGAAAGTTATAACTATAATAATCATAAAATACAATTAATTGCATTAAGGTTTAGGGTTTAGCGTTTAGGGTTTACATAATTATAATATAAATACTCACATGCAACAACTCGTCCTAAGATGTGTTTCTTTGTCAAATCTTTGAGAAGTTCATCAAATTTGATTCTGAAAACTTTGGAAGCAATATCTGGTCGGTTTACTCACTACAAGAAAATTACTTATTATCTACGATTGTTTTTGTAGATAATTTCATTTTATCTACGAAAAAAGTTCGTAGATAACATTAAAATTCATGGGTAGCGAAAAAATAAATTACATACGAAAATTTTGTAGATAAACATAACGAGCTTTGACAAGAATTTTTCATACGAAATGTTACCTATGAAATTATGTGTAGAAAATAAAAATAATTTACCTATGAAATTATATAAAAATAATTTTTCATACGAAATGTTACCCGTGAAATTATATAAAAATTATTTATAAAAGAATTTACCTACGAACATAACTCGTATGTAAGAATTATAATTTTTTTATTAAACTTTTCTTTCTTGCGTTTCGTTCCCTCGCTCTGATTTCTCAACCCTTCTCTTTTACTTCTTTATCTTAGGTTTCTCTTCAAAAACCATTTACTCTCATTAGGGTTTTTCACCCTGCTCACAACTTCGATCCTCTCATTTCAAAATTACTTGATCTCAAACCCACTCCCTCCCGATTTACTCTCACTCTTGCATTTCCAAATCATTTTTGTGTAACAGTTGAGTCGATTGGACATAATCAATTTTTCTAGTGTTCTTCGCTGCTTCTCTTTATAAATCTCACTTTTCGATTCACATTTGTTTCTCTCACATTTGTTTCCTATCACTTGCAATTCCATTATGGCCTCAAGGTAGTGTTATTGTTGGCTTTGTGTGTGCTTCCCGTGATGGATGTGACCATTCGCCCAACCAAGAACCCTTTTTGCATGAAGGGTCGCGTCTATTATGACCGTTGTCGTGCTGGTTTTGAGAACTCTGCAACCACCTACATTTATTGTGCGACAGTTATGTTGTAATGCAAAGCTTGTGAGAAGTCCTCACCCTGAATGCAGGGAAGTGACCCGTGGCCATGACGAAGCCCTTGTTATTCTCACCTGCTACAATGGCATTGCCTTCGACGACAGGTATGTCAATGCCATGGGTTTCATGTCTTAGGATGTTGTTGCTAGCTGTGATGAGGTCCAGTCCTCAAGAAATACCAGGAGCTCGACAATGAGAACTAATTAATTGTTTAATTAATTAATTGATCTCAATATATTATCATTATCCACCATCGTTTTCGGTTTCCTAGTGTCTATTTAGTTCAATCTTAATGTTGAGTATTATCTCGACATTTTCATATTATGTTATATATAATATATGTATGTGGACCCTGCTTAATATTATGTTGCATCTTGAATGGTTTTCTTGAAAGAGTTTTATAGAATGTTTTATGCCTGCTATGATGAATATTGTGTTGCTATTTACAAAGCTAAATATAACTGAAGGAAAAATGGAAAGTATGATAACTCCAAAATTTAAATGGTGGTTCATGAATATATTGCGTCTAAAGTACCTTAAGCAATTTAATGTGGACATAGACTATTTGTAAGCATTCTTTCCTCGGTTGAAATAGGTAGAAATTAAACAAATCTTAAACCATTCATACATTAAACATGAATGGGCTGATCAATGGGACTTCATGATGTAAAATGTTGTGTATATTTAATTTCTTCTTTGATACTTATAGGCTTATAGCTTATGTCATAGGCTCATAGCATTGCTTTGTATAGATTTTATTTCATGATTATTGGTAACTAGAATTTATACTATGATATGAACAATTTCATGCAAGAGATTTTTTTTCCTATTTATGTTTGAACATTGTTTCAACTAAATCTAGGAATTTCTCTTGCAATATATAATACTTGGACTTGCAGGTTTGAACATTGATACATAAATATTGGTTAATCACAAAAAGAAAGAAAGAGAAGCAGCAAAATAGTAAAATGTCCTTTTTTAAAAAGTATATCAAAAACTTATGGGATTGAATTAGGTTTAAAAATAAATTTGATTAGAAAATTTTTTGAACTCAAATCGGATCTTGCAGGATGCACAGGTTCCATAAACATTTAAAGAAACTAAAACAAGTGAGAAGACCAAGATTGAGGAAACAATCCCAGGAAAACTAGGCATTGAGGTTTCAGTCCCAAAAGCAACAACAATTGATGTTGTTGTTATTGTTAAGACCACGAAGGAAGTGGTGATATTGAAGACAGAGGAAAAGGCTAGAGAAGTTATGATAGAAGATCCAACTACTGGAAAAGAATCAACAGCAGAAGATGAGAAGGCGAATGGAAAAAATGAAGCTTTGGTGGGCAATTGAAGTGAAATTAAGAAAGAAAATTTATGTGTTATTGCATGTCGTTTCCAACTATTAATTACTTTTGAAGGGAACCTTACTTGGCATTATCGATATTGTTTCTATGTCTGAGAATTATTCTCTCTGTATTTCCCATGATTATGTCTCATCTCAAAGCATTTTGGTCAACCTATGTTAATCATTTGAGCTTTTAAAAGCTTGGCCAAGTGATGGAACATGTTCTTCATGTAATGGATGTGAAGAGGGTTTCGACCAAGCTAGAATTTTGCAAGAGCAATAAGATGTGTGATGTGCTATTTCACATGTGTATGCTTATTTTTTTTGTCTGAGTTAGTTGTTCGATTGTCTTTTTTTTTTCAAATTGTGAATATTTATAATAAAAAATGATGATTTAGGTTCGAACTTAAGACCTGTTGAAGAGTAGGCAAATGCTCTCCCACTTAGCTAACCACCGTAATTTGTTAATTATTGCATTGATTTCTATATATGGTTCCACGGATTCTAAAATCTTTTCTTTTTCATATTTAAGTTACCTACGAAAATTTTCGTATGTAATTTATTTACGAAATCTTTCGTAGATAATTCAAATACTTTTTTCACGATCAGTTTTCGTAGATAATTTTTGACATCGCGCTTTCGTAGATATCGTTCGTAGGTAAATTATCTACGAATACATATTTCGTAGATAAAGTTACCTACCAGCTTAATACCTACGCATTTTGCTTCGTAGGTAATTCGAAGGTTACAACACATTACCTACGAAAATAGCACATTACTTACAAAAAATTGGCGTAGATACTAAGCTGATTTCTTGTAGTGACTACTGTTAATTTTAGAGTAGTCAAAATTCTACATATTTCTAGCCATTTAGGATTGCAAGTAAATGTCAAGAATAGATATGGGAATCCAACATAACCACAAATTGTCATTCCATCAAAATAGAGTTGGTCCATAAATCTCATGCCACCAACAAATGTTGATGGTAGCACAAATCGTTTTCCCGTTGTGAGCCTTGATTGTGTGTTCCATTAGAGGATTCAAAAAGGTTATTGTACTCCTCAACTCCCAGCTTTGATTGGTTGTTTCTAGCGAAGTATAGCCTTTCTGACTCAATCATAGTATATCCATCTACGACAAATTGTTGAAACAACCTTCTAGATCTCAAGATAGTCTTTTCCTCACATTCCTTTGACTAAATTCTAAAACAAAATCATTCCCTAATTTTTAATCGATTTCGTTTTCTATATTTGGAAGACAATGATTCCCTGTGATTTGTATCATGCCTATACCCATCTTCGTCGTATGGAAATAGCAAAGGATATTGAAAACCCAAATAACTAGTCTGCATTTCGTTTATTCTTCGTAGCTTTCCGGACCTTGTATGCATTATAATGTCTCTTGGAGAAGTAGTATCAACATCTCCTACTATCAAAGCAGCTACTGCTAAAACGGTGGGGATATTGTATACTCTTCATCTTTTATCCTGTCAGATATAACTATGAGTTTAAGATCATCAAATGGTTGTTGTCTATATTGATCTCTTGCCATTTAGAATGATTTATTATGAACATTGTGCTTATCTAACATATTAGTTAGATTCTTTACAATTTATACATCAATGTGATTTTGGTTCCTGCAAAATAAATTGGAAGAATATGATTATTTTCGTAAGGATAACAAAATTTTTCATATATTAATATACCATGGAAGAAGTTCCTCCTATTACCTTAGAGAATGAATTCTATTGTATGTTTCATTCTCAGTGTCATAAATGTAGAGTTGAGCAAACTTTGGACATTCTCCTTTTGGAGGAAGAAGGCTGCAAATTCTATGACATGATTGGCCTTGTATTCTCAAATTCGGTGGTCCATGTCCATTGTTAAATATGTTGTCCACTTTTGCTTCAGAAGATGTGAATGTAAACATTATGTTGTATGTTTTAATGTGTTGATAGTTTTTACATTCTTTAGAATGACATCCAAATAAAAGTCGTTGAAGCTCTTCAGGTGGTTCTTTCAACATAGGCAATTGAACCATCTGTTGCAATAACACATATGAAAGTTAGGATGTATATTATTTTTGTTTTTGTTGATTCGTTCTTGATATTACATACATGCTTTGCAATGTTTACATAAATTTATTGGATCCCATATATCCGAATACACGGTGTGATAGAGGTTCTACCACACCAAATTAAAACAGATAAATGCAATATGTGGTAACCAACCATAGTCATCTCTCAACGACCAATGTTCTTGTTCAAAACTTCATTTTCCAGACAAACACACCAACTATAACATAGGGGGTTTGACAGATTCAATTTCAACACAAAATTACTAAAATCTAATAGCGAAACTTAATTGAACAAAATTCAAAATGTATTGATTCCTTGATTCCACTGAAAATCCACCAATCATAGATTACCAAATTACTTGTTCTATTTGATTTTGCTCTCATGAACCCTAAGTTAATCAACTAAGCAAAATTAATCATGGATTCATTATGTCATTAAGCACAACAAATTTTAGGCAGCTAACACCCACAGATTTAAGCAAGATGTGACATAACCCATAAACATTAAGCATGAATACGAGCCATTAATGTGCACAAAACACAAATTTGAGATTAAACATGCATCAAAAAACGTATTTATCATGAAAATGCAACCTGAACCAGAGTCAAATCCGAACACAACCCAGAAACGACCAACAATCTCATGGTTTGATTTCAATTTTTTCAAGGAATCAATACAAAAAGCTTAGCTAGACATGGAAATGGAGCATACAAGCCCTTCAAAACGGGATTCACAAAAACAAAACATCAAACCCTAACTTGGGTATTATTCAAACGTGATTTCAAGACCAAAAGAGAAATTTTAAAGCTTCAATGAAACAAAAATGGTTGTTGTCATATAAAAACCAAAAACCCCATACATGGGTGTTATTCCAAGTCAATACAATCCACAAAATGAAATGCCCAATCTAGCAAATGAGTTCAAAACGTATAACCCACATTGGGTGCTATCAAATTTGCATAAAAACGCTAAAGATAAGTGCTAAAACATAAAAACCGCAAGAGGCACCTCCATGGTCACCACCCAAACATTCAAAATGCAAAAGTGGAGGTTGGAGAAGATGATGTTCGACTGCCACCCTAAAAAATCTAAAAATCTCGTAGTCACATCAATTATACCACTCTTATTTACAAAAATGCCACTATGGGCTGAAATTGCTAGCCCAATGACGTGGACGGGCTGACTAACATAGCGTAGACGTGGCAATGATATGGAAATTCTCTTCATCTGAAGATTAAAGTGCAAGCTCCAAAATTGCTTCACCCAAATACCTAAAAATAATTAAACACGAAAATTAGGCCAAATAATGTGAAATTAACCCAAATTTGGAACAATGCCCCAATAAAGCCCAACAGATGAAAACACACTACAGATAAACAATTAAGCACTGAACAACTATCAAATGAGTACACAAAGGCTAGTAGAATGGAGGAAAATAATGACTCATCAAAATTGACCACACTCATCAAAGCAAGGACATCACAAACAAAACAAGAGAGACAAAAAAAGACACAAGACAAACAGACTCGAAACAGACAAATGGAAACACATCCAACACAAAAGGATTCAAAGCTGCAACGTATCCATTAACATCATCCAAGCAATTCAAAATATGTCAAGTATTCACTATGCTCATATAGAGAATTGAAAGCTACATAACCTCACAAAATATTCATTGTATCATGTCATCCCAAATATAATATCTAGCATCACTCTTGAGTTTATCACATTGAGCTCTGGATGCTAGGGGAGGAAAAAGAGAAGCAGCAAGATAATTCACAGTGTTAGCAAACATGGAGAGGGAAAAGAAGTAGAGAGTGTCAACAAACTTTCATCGGGAAAGTCATCCCGGATAGGTGAAACATCATCAAAAAATCTCTTTATCCTGCTTAGGTGGTCTGCTACCAAATTTTGTGCTCCGCTCCTATCACAGATCTTCAAACCGAACTCTTGGAGTCAGAGAATCTATCTTATCAGCCATGGTTTCGACCCCACCTTCTTCAACAGGAACTTCAAAGCTGCATGGTTAGTAAACACAACAACAGGAGAATCAAGCAAATATGATCTAAATTTCTCAAGTGCAAAAACAATTGCAAGGAGTTCTTTTTCTGTTGTGGTATAGTTCGCTTGAGCAGCATCTAACGTCCTGGAGGCGTAGTAGATGACTCGAGGCTTCTTGTCAATCTCTTTTGCTAGGACAGCTCCCACAGCATAATTTGATGCATCACACATGAGCTCGAATGGGGCTGTCCAATCCAGCGCCAGAATGATATGAGTGGTGGTCAGGGCCTTCTTGAGGCAATCAAAAGCTTTTTTGCATCCTTCATCAAAGATGAAGTCAACATCCTTTTGCAACAAATTGGACAGTGGAAGGGCCTTCTTGCTGAAATCCTGAATAAAGCGCTTGTAAAACCCTACATGGTCAAGAAAAGAACGAACCTCTCGCACATAAGAGGGGTAAGGCAACTGTGAAATAATAGAAATCTTGGCAAGATCAACTTCAATGCCCTTACTCGAAATTATGTGCCCCAAAACTATACCATGTTCGACCATGAAATGACATTTCTCAAAATTCAGAACAAGGTTAGATTAGATGCACCTATTAAGAACTTTATCCAAACTTTCAAGACATGAATCAAAAGAGGATCCATACATAGTAAAATTATCTATAAACACCTCTATGCAGTTTTCAAGAAAATCACTGAAAATGCTAAGCATACACCACTGTAATGTTTCAAGGGCATTGCATAGGCCAAAAGGCATCCTCCTATAAGCAAAAATGCCAAAGGGGCAGGTGAATATGGTTTTCTCTTGGTCCTCAGGTGCAATATGGATTTGAAAGTAACCAGAAAAACCATCAAGAAAGTAGCAGTGGGATTTACCTGCCAAGCGCTCAAGCATTTGATCAATAAAAGGCAAGGGGAAGTGGTCTTTCTTGGTTTCTTGATTTAGCCTTCTATAGTCGATGCAAACTCTCTAACTGTTTTGCACCCTTGTTGGAATCAACTCCTCTTTTTCATTCTTCACTATAGTGAGGCCTATCTTTTTAGGAACAACATGGATGGGGCTAACCCACTGACTATCTGAAATAGGATAGATGATCCCAACTTGAAGAACCTTGGTCATCTCCTTCTTGACAACATCTGAGATCACAGGGTTGAGTCGCCTTTGTGGTTGTATCATTGGCTTTCCTTCATCTTCCAATAATATCCTATTCATGCATGTTGATGGGCTAATACCATGAATGTCAGCCAATGTTCATCCAATCGCCTTCTTGTGCTTTTTAAGAACATGCAACAACCTCTGCTCTTGTTCAGTAGTGAGGGAGGTGGAAATGATGACGGACAGCTTCTCCTCCTCCTCCAAGTAGACATACTTGAGGTGTCTGGTAGGGGTTTCAACTCTAGAATGCTGGATGTTGGCTGAATATCTGGAACCAGAAGGGAGGAAGAAATGGTTCCATAGCCTGTACCTCGACATAACAATCAGATGCATATGTAATTCCTGCAACATGGTTAGTGCATTCTAACCGTGTAACATCAAAATCATATGGTACAACACCCAGAGAGTCAAACTCAGAATCAACATAAAAATCAGAATCATAATATAAATCAGAGTCAACACCAATGCATGCAAATTCAAACAATTCAGACACAGATGCATATTTCATGCAATGCAAATGGTGGAAATTAGAAATATGTCCATCAACAGCATCATCAATGATATCAACGTGAAAAATAGAGTGATCCTCAAAAGGATGTTTCATAGCATCCAGAATATTAAAACGCATAACAATATCATCAAACTCCATGGACAAAGTACCTGCATGGACATCAATCTTGGTTCGTGCAGTTTTTAAAAATGGTTTGCCTAAAATGATTGGTGCAGAACCATGTGAAAAACCCTATTCCATATCAAGAATGTAAAAATCAGTAGGGAAAATAAATTCACCAACACGAACCAAAACATCATCAACTAAACCTGTTGGGTGGGAAACACTTCTATTTGCCAACTGAATCACCACACTTGTAGGTTGCAGGGGTCTAAGAGAAAGAGATTTAAAAATAGATAGAGACATTACATTTATTGAAGCATCAAGATCAAGCATTGTGTTTTCAAATTTATTGTTACCTATGATGCAAGGTACATAAAATGTACCTAGGTCCTTGCACTTCTCAAGAATTTGAGGAACAAATTTACCTATTAATGCTGACACATTTCTCCCCATGCTGATCTTCTTATTTCCCTTTAGCCTCCTCTTGTGCGTGCACAACTCCTTCAAGAAATTTGCATATCCTGGGATCTGTTTAATGGCATCCAATAGAGGTATGTTCACCTCCACCTTCCTAAATGTTTCTAAGATTTCCCTGTCAACCTCTTCCATCTTTTTGCTTGGAATGGCTCTTGGAGGGAAAGGTACAGTAGTAGAGTTGGAAGGTGTAAAAGTCACACTAGATGTGGAAGGACCAGCTGCATGAGCATCACACTTTCTCTGAAGTGTGGCAGGGTCGACTTCCTTTTCAAGTGTGTACTGAGCAATGGGAACTTCAATCTTCTTCCCAAATCTCAATATGATAGCACTCACATTTCTGAGCCTGTGCTTGGTTTAGCTTAGTGGCCATCTGCCCCATTTCATTTGTCAGACTCTGAATTGAAGCTCTAGTCTCTTGCTAGAATTGCATATTTTGAAGGGTCATCATCCTGACTAACACCTCTAATGAAGTAGAAGATTAAAGTGCAGCAGCAGCTGGGGTAGCAGCAAGGACAAGTGGAACCTAGGTAGCTTGTGGTGCATGTGCAACTCTTTGTTATTGGTAAGAAGGTGGCTGCACATTTTGAACCTGTTGGTTTTGCTACTGTTGTTGGTTCCCCATCTCAAATTAGGATGATTTCTCCAACCTGGATTATGTCTATTGGTGGATAAATCATGGTTTTGCTGGTGTTGTTGGGCAGCCTATTGTTGAAAATGTTAGCAACATAGGCTTAAGGAGTATTAGAAGGTGTAGAAGTTGTGGCTTGTTGCAAGGCAGGGCAAGAATATGTGAAATGCTCAACTAACATGCAAATGCCACAAATCATTAGTGCAAATTATTCGATAGAAAATGGAATCATTAACATTTCTTGTTTTTTATATCATTTTTCATATTCTTCTTCGTCTTTATTGATGTATTTGTTGTTGAAAGTTGGGCTAAGGGTACGTCTTCCAAAATTTTGAACTCAAGGATGGTTGATGGTAAATCTAACAAACATTATGACTTCTGAATTATGGCACTGCACCCAACCTCTAATTCAAAAGTTTCATCTTTAAGAATTTTCCTCTTCTTGGTTAACAAATCCTTCATGAACTTTGCATAAGTTAGCATTTGCTCCATGGCTTCAGTGAATGGCACATTGATTTGTAACCTCTTTATCATATCCAGAAACTTAGTGAATTATCTTTCTTTGTCTTTTATTAGGTCCATGGGGGTAAGGTAGATGTTTAACAAGGGCATTTTCTTTCCCTATAGGTTTCTTCTTCCCCTTTTCTCTCGCTCTCTTTCTTTTCCTCTATTTTTTCTTTTTTCTTTTTCTACTTGTATATTTACATTATTGTTATCTACATCCTCCCTACTCTTCTCTATATTCTCTTTTTCTTTTCTTAATTCTCCAGACTCATTCTCATTTTCAGTTTCTTCTCTTTGCACTACCTTTTCTTTTTCATGCTCACTCTTAGTATTCTCTTCTTCTTTTTGTTCTCCTTGTAGTTCACTCATCTCACCTTCTTTACTTCTTAAATTTTTTCCACCCTTTTTTTCCTATCATTCTACTTTGTTTGGCAATGATAGACTTGCATTGTTCCTAATTATCGATCCTTGTATTGGCTGATATTGGAGCTTCCTATTGATTTGTAAGTTGCTTTGCAATCTGTCCAATTTGCACCTCAAGGTTTCTTATGGATGCCTTAGTGTTCTTTTTTATTAGAAGTTGATACTTGTATGAATTGAGTCAAAGCATCTTCAATTTGGGAAATTTTGTCATGTTGTTGATTTTGTTGTCCTTGATAAGGCATTTGTGTAGATTGCCTATTGGATGTTCCTCCTTCTTACCTCTAACTAGAATGTTGATTTTTATTTTGGTTTGATCTTCAATTGTTGGAATAGTTGTGTGTTCCCCTATTATTGTTCATATAGCTCATCTCCTCTTTTTGAGTCTCTAATGTAGAATAGTGATCATTTTGGTGTTCTCTAGAGAAAAAAATCACATCTTTGCACTTGTTGTGCTGAGCCAAGAGGTTGTGGCTCAAGCTAAAATTTCATCATTTTCTTCTTCAATTCTTCCATTTGCTATGAAAGGTATCCTATGATCTCGACTCTAGAATCTCTCTCTTGAAAGGTTGATTTCTATCATATTGAACTTGATGGTCACTAGTAGCTAGTGATTCAATTATCACAGTGGCTTCTTAAACATTCTTTAACATCATGGTCCCTCTTGCAAAGGCATCGAATAGCATTCTAGTTTGGGGCCTAGGTCCATTGTAAAACATGTTATATTGTGTTATGTCATCAGATCCATGGTTTAGGCATTTCTTTAGTAATGCCTTGTATCTTTCCAATACTTCACAAAATTGTTCACCAACTCCATGGGAGAAGGTTTTTATGGTAGCTTTTAAACTAATGTATTTGGAAAGAGAGAAAAATCTTGGTAGGAACTTTTTCTCTACATCTCCCCAACTGGTTAACTTTTGATTTAGGTGAGATTGCAGCCATGTTTTGGCCTTACCTATGAGTGAAAAACAGAATAATCTGAGGGAAACTACCTTTTCATCATCAGAGTCAGTGCCAAGAGTTCCACACAACTCATAGAGCATGGCAAGATGATTAAAGGGTTTTTCCTGGTCCAAACCAGAAAAATGGTTTGTTGTGATTAATGAGAGTAGTGCAGGCTTCATTTCTACACCCTTAGTAGGATTGACTATGCTTGAAAAATGATGTGGTCCTTGGTGTTGTGTGTAATCACCTAAAAACCTCCTTTGGTTGTTTTTTGCAACCATTTGGTCTACTGTATGAGATTCCATATTTTAGAGTTTGAATCAGCCACCTCAGCTTGCTCTTGTTGTTGCCTTTTCATGAGTTGCTTATGCTTTCTGTTTTTGCTATTGTTTCTCCTAACTGTTCTTTCAATTTCAGGATCAAAGAGTAGAACTTGATTTTTTGTTTTCTTCTTTGCATACAAAATAACTTCAAACGTTGGTAAGCAACAAAATTTATATAGTAAGATTATGCAATCGTTGTTAATCTGCTTAACAAAGTAAATCTTTTTACAATTTCTACAATAATTAAACTAGTTTGAAATAGTGGTTTTCTTAACACAAATTCCTGACAATGGCACCAAAATTTTGTTCATGCTCCAATGCAATCAATTTTTCTAGAAAATATACTGAGTAGTTTGTAGTACAATAAGTGTTGTATCCACAGGAATTTGTTAAAGTACACAAAGTTTAAAAAATGTTGATTTGAATGAAACAGTGTTTGGGGGTGAACGAGAAGTGTAAGATCAAATTCAATGTATAAATAAATATAGATTTAATAGAGTGAAAATGAAATAAAACAAGTTTGAGCAAAAGATTAACTTCAAGATAGTAAAGACTTGTTGAAGCTAGATTTCACCACATTGTCCCTCTCTTTCATGTCTTAGGAGTTCTCTTTGAATGTAACTCTACGTCCATTCCTGGCACCTAGAGCCTACGATTATCAAACTTCACTATGACTCCTCACCAACTGCTTAAATGAATCACCTACATTAAGATCAAGACTTTATAACCAGCTAGAGCCTTAGATCTATTCTAGCATAAAAAAGTGGGAGGAGAAACAGTTGGACCACAACTTGGAACCAATTCCCACTCAATCCCAAGCCAGTGAAATAAGATGAATTATCAGTTCATCCAACAATAAGCATAAACTAATTCATAAACATGTAATAAAAGTATACTTTGATAAATATAACAATACCAATACAAGAGAGTTCTAAAGGGTTACATCTTTGCTTCAACACTTAGAGAGGTTTAGCTCCTCATAAGAGAATACAAGATATTAAAGATTCATCCTCTCTTAAGCCCTTTATTAATGTTCACTAAAAACATAGGTAAGTGTTTAGAAAAAGTTCTCAAAGATTCTCTCAAAAGAACCCCTCAAAAAGTCTCTCTAAACAAGGGTGCAACTTTGTTTTTATGAATTGTCCAGGGCAGTGCACTTGTGGCTCCAACTATAGAGGTTTCCTTCCTGGTTGGGTTTCCTTTATGGTTCACGCCTCATGCTCTCGTGTTGTAGCTCCTCAGATAATTTCCTAGAGAAGGAGTCATCATAGCTTAGTCTCAGGTTGAGTGCTTAAGGTTTCCCTTTGTAATGGGTTTGCTTTTGTGGCTCAAACCTGAACTTTGTCGCTCAGCTGTGCCAATGTCAGTTTTGCCCATAATTGCTTGAAATTCATCCATTTTCTTTATTTTTCCACTTTGACTCTCTATTGGTATTAGAAATTGCAAAACAAGTTAAAGTAGGGTGATATCTACAAAAATTCAACAAAATAAAAAACAAGATAAGTGTCAAAACTATCTCATATTGGGCACTTATCAAATATGAAACTTAGGATTGGATAAAGCTAATAAAGAGAGGAAGCTTTCCACTAGTGCAAAAAACGCTTTTGAAATGTGATGGCATTTTTGAACTTTTTTGCACGATTATAGACTTCGGTTCTAAAATAACTTAAGCTTATACTAGTATAGGCTTCGATTCTTTAAAGGGAGTTTGAGCTTCACTTGACTTCCATTGTTACACTTAATAAAAGGAGTTTGTGAGCATTTGAACATAGTTTTTAATTTTCCATTATTAGTTGGAGCTTTTGAACCTGATTGACATGTTCATGTATTGAACTTTATTAGATTCTCATGAAGAATTAGATGATGGATCAATGAATAAGCCTTTGTTAATTTTGATTTTTTTTCATTCTTGTGTGAATTACTCATGCATGTATTATACTCCAAAACTAGATTTGACTTTTTTTAATGCTACTTGTTTGATTGCACTCGTGAAATGATCTAGGCCATTATGTTAATTCAACTACTTAGCCAAATAGCCTACCCTGCATGGTTTTCCTTTGCACCCTTCTTTGAACCTTAATTAACGTTATTTCTTGTTGGTTTCTGATAAGTGCCAAAATTCAGTAAAGATTCATAACAAACTCTGGCACTTATACTTTGAATTTGTGTTCATTTCATATTGATTCTCCCTAAATCTAAGTTTCAATCACATGCTTCCAAGTTTTGAATTAAAGAAATCATTTGATCCTATTTTGTGTGTTTTTCAGGAGAGATTAAAGAGAACTCAAGAAGAGTGAAGGAGAAAGCAAGAAATAGAGAAGAAAAGGAGGAAAATCTGCTACAGGTCGCTCAGAACTAAGGTGTTTCGCTCAAGCTAGGACAAGCTCGCCCAAAAGTTAAAGTCTTCTCGCCTAAGCGAGACACTTGCCGCCTTTCTCGCTCAAGCGAGCTTGATCTCGCTTAAGCGAGATTTCGTGAAGAAGCCATGCCAGTTTTTCAATTCTCGCCTAAGCAAGAACATGGTCGCCCAAGCGAGACATTCCTTCAACGTGAAGAAATCTATCTCGCCTAAGCGAGAATGAGTGGCCCAAGCGAGACCCTTCCTTCATGCTGAAGTACTCTATCTCGCCCAAGCGAGATTCAGTAGCCCAAGCGAGAGTTCGGGCTGTATATATATTTTGGAGGTTCAGAACTGCAAAATCAGCTTGGAATTTTGGGAGAAGAACGCGTCTGTGCTGCAGAGCTGCTACCAGAAGCATCACAGTTTCTCATTTTCTTCTTCTTCTTCTTAGCTCATAGGATTTTGTTGGCTATCATGAGTGGCTAATCTCTTTCCTTGGGATTGAATGTAGTCTACTCAAACTTGGATGTAATCTGGTGATATTTCTATATAGCATTTCTGTTTTACTCAATATTGGTATTATTGTTCTACTCTTAATGCTTACTTCTATCTGATCAATAGATGTTTTGATTTTGATTTTTAGATCTGACTGGAAAGTATTTCTGAAAATCTAATTTGAACAATGATACTTGATATACTGTGATACTAGGAATAGATCTCAATATATCAATTGCTTTTAACACTCGATCCTAATGCTGGATAGTTTGTTGAATATGTGAGGAATCAATATTCAGGAAACTAATCTTATGAATTTTATACGCGAGGGATCGGTATAAATGATTTTTGAGTGTGCATCAATATTGGTATTTTCAGAGGTTATATATTATATTCATCCAGATTACAGACAAGGGAGATAGATGAAATTCAATCCCAGTTTCTTTTACTGTATTTTTCTAAACTTTTCCGCTTTTACTGTATTAATTTTATGCAATAGTTAATGTCAAATCAAATTAAAATCTTTGTATATATATATATATATGCTGATCGAGATAATTAATTATTTTAACTGAATCCGTTCCTCGTGGGTTCGACACTCTTACTTCAAATCATTATACTACAGTTGACTTTTGGTACGCTTGTCAAGAGATTCGACAAGTACTTTTGGCGCCGTTGCCGGGGAACGGTGTTCTTTTGAAATTTTTAGTTATCTCATCCAACTTTGTGTATATTTTTTTCTTCTTTATTAGATAGCTTATTAAATTTTTCCTTTGTACTAATCCTTGCTTGAGCTGTTTGATTTATGCTCTTAAGAGGTCAGGTTTCTGAAGATCGATTAGCATTTGACCCGGAGATAGAAAAGACAGCTAGAAGGAACAGAGGCAAAAGCAAAAAGAAGCAAGGAAAGACAAGGGAAGAATCTTCCAGTACTTCCATCACACCTCAATCAGAAAACATGGAGAATCAAAGACCAACTCCAGCCAGGAAGACACTTGGAGACTATGCTATGCAACAA
>Ga0214542_1002012_pt1 | contig 42201 bp, 14 predicted proteins | sample CNSS1metaG_FD_160096 | JGI IMG/M metagenome (GOLD analysis project Ga0214542, IMG submission 160096) | Root nodule microbial communities from cowpea collected in UCLA plant growth center, Los Angeles, California, USA - CNSS1 | ecosystem: Host-associated > Plants > Roots > Nodule | place: USA... | reverse complement strand
TGGGGAATATTCAACATCCACAAATCATACACTATGATGCCGCAAGGGTAAAAAGAAATAAGGCCTAAAGATATTCATTTCGTACACTAACCTGAATACGATTACGATGGGGGAAATGAGATACAACCCGATGGTCCAACAATTCCTGTACTTCTCTTTGCCTTTCCATCTGGGCCTTCTTAAGCATATCAAGCAGCACCTGCCGGCCACATAGTTTACGGATTCCCCTCCGTGTATGCTCAGTTTGACCCTCGTTCTGATAAACAAATCCATCACGAACACATTCAATTTGGGTACCAGTTTCAGAAGATTGTTCTTCCCTATTTTCCCCAGAAGAAGCACCTCTCTGCTGGCCACTCGTCTGCACCCACTCCCTTATGATACTCGCCCTTTCCTGATCAGTTTCTCCGCACCTTTCCTGCTCAATTTCCCCGCGCCACTCCCCCCTGTTTCCTTGGGAATTGTTCGATGCACGATCCCTAGAACCACTATTCATCCACTCCCTGAATATTTGCCTTACTCTTTCCCTTTCAACTTCTCCAAAATCAGAGGAGTTTTCGTGGTTAGAATTGTTCAATTCCTCTTGTTCGTCATGGAACTCATTCTGACTTTGTGACCAGGTCTCAGAATCATTCTCACCCAAACCTGCATCCTCTATCACATGTCCTTCTCTCTGGTTGCTATATGGCATATTTTCCTGCGAGGAGTCCACAACCAACTCATCACTCGTTTGTTGAAGTAAAACCTCCCCAGGTCTTCCTTGAACTGGTCTTACTGCCTGCTCATCCTCAATCTCTCTCCACATTTGCAAGACCGAAGACGACCGGGTGCCTCCCCTCCCTCCATCTCCTTCCCTCCCAGATGACTGAGAAAGGGATTCCCTCAGGAAAGTAGATTCGAGCGCAGTGACAGTATGCACACCCGCAACAGCCATTTCTAATTTAGTTTCATAACAAGAACACAGATCTTTTCAATCCATCTGACCCAAATGCACTAAAACTTGCATATCAGGTGGAGAAATCAAAGTTACTCAGAAACAGGCCTTACATTTCCATGGATTTGAATCACTTTTTCCATTATCATTCCTCTTGCTGATATCATCGTCGTCGTCGTCGTCAGTATTAGTCTAGTCAAGAAAAATAACTCAAACTCTGAATTTCGAAAAATTTTCAATTGAAAGGAATTACTGCTTACTCAAACTTACCTTAGCCTGCCAAAATCAAATATAATAATAATAATTAAGGAATACCAAATCATCCAATTCTTATTCTGTAAAAAAAAAATAGTGCTTATAAAATTAAAAAAAAAAAAAAAACTCTAAAAAATAGCTTGTCAATAACAAAAATAATCAACATGAGTTTGAGAGTTTTCATACTGGCTATAATGCTAAGCTAATATTCTCAAAGAATGAGAATCTCAAATTTTCCATGAAAGCAAAACACAGTTGCAGATCATTCGATTTTTCAATAGTAAGCAAAGAAAAAGCGTGATAGGAATGTTATTCCACACAGAAACTGAGTGTAAAACATTTGAGTATTGAAAAAAAAAAAAATCACCACTGAAGCGCGAGACTGAGCATGAAACATGGAAAAGCAACGTACCCGAGAAGTTCCGCCTTCGATTTCGAAGTAAAGAAAAAGTAACCTAATCTCAAAAAAAAAAATCAGAGAGAGAGAATGAAAAATCAAAGACACAGTAGAGACTGAAACAGAGAGAGAGAGAGAGAGAGAGAGAGGGAAGAACTGCGAATTTAGAAAAGAGTGATATATGCGGACACGTCAGCGTCTGCGAGACTTTTCTTCCTTATATAAAGCAGCTATCATTCCGATGCCACGTGGCGCTTTCTCTTTTGTTCCGGGCAACTGACGAAACGTTCCAAATCTTAAATCGAACGTGAAGTTTGGTGGAAGCCAATTCCTAAACGACGCCGTCTCAACATGTTATATTTTACAGTTATACTTCCACATCTTCAAATCTTTTTCTATAATTTTCCTTGCAACCAGAACATTTAATTATTTAATGTTGTCGTTTTTTTCTCCACCAAACACAGGCATCTCACGACAGTAAAAATCAGAAACGTCACGCCAAATCAGAAACATGTCACAATAACTGAATTGAATTTAGACTAAATTAACTTTTCAGATAAGCACAATTCAAGAAAAATAAAAAGTGCTTCTAGTTTTTTCCTTTCCATAAATAAAACCTTAACAGAATTAGATACTATCCCCTTCTGTGGTTAAAACGTCACAAAATTGAGTAACTAATTAGGACAGTAGACATAATTAATTTATGACTTTAATTATTATTTTCTTGCACCAAAACCCCTTTATGGCTTTTCATCATACATGCATGTTTACGTTTTATTTTTATATGTTATCTTCATTTAATTATCGAGATTGAATTATTACACTTACCCCAGGTCAAATAAAGTTGCCAAGACAAAGTGGGGGTCTAGTTTAGCTATTAATACTATAAATTCACTTGTAAAATAAACTATTAAAGTATAAAATTTAGGTCCAAGAAAATGTTATAAACGCGGAATAAGAGGAAAAGCTAATCAATCAACCAGTTTTCACACAGTAAAAAAGATTATTGTCAATCATTAGATCATTTCTGCAATCATATATATATATATATATATATATATATATATATATATATATATATATATATGACATATATATGACATATATAACTGTAAAAGAGGCAAATTAATCATCACATGGAGTAGGTAAAGATTAGTCAATGTTTTTCCACCGTCTAAATATTGCAAACTTGGTCTAATATAGAGTGTGGCCATTTAAGTAAGGGTTAAACTATGTACATAACAAGAATTAGAACTATTTAGAGAAGTGTTCAATAAAAAGTTAATTAATTATGAGATGATTTTTGTGGCTGTATACGATATAATATGAGGATGTATTAGGAAATTTTTTTTAGGATAAAATATGTTTTTTCCCTCAAATTTCACTGAAATTTGAAATTATTTCTTCTTCAAATTTTTTGACCAATTTTATTTTTTATTTTTAAAAATGCGTGAATTTTGTTCTTTTATATTTCATGATAGTATTTGAATTGTTTACACCGTTTGACACATTTTTATTTTAATGTTAACTCAAATATTATCATAAAATGCGTTTAAAATGTCAAAAAATTTAACAAAATTTGGTAAGAAAGACTAAATTCACACATTTCTAAAGATGAAAGACTAAATTGGTATAAAATTTCAAAAAAAGACTGATTTTAAAATTTACTAAAACTTGAGAGACCAAAAACATATTTAACCCTTCTTTTTATATCAGTATAGAAAGTCTTATAACATTTACAAATATAGTATGGTTTCACTTATTATACCGTGTAGATTATAATCAGTATAAAAAAATCATTATAAAAAGTGTTTTTTCTCTGATAATGATTAAAAAAAAGGTAAAAAATAATAATATTTTAAAACCTCCTAAAAAATGCTTTTACTTTACAATCTACTTAAATAATATAATAATATATATTAAAAAAGTAAATAAAAAAATAAAATTTAATTATTTTGAATTGTTAAATGGCCTAAAAAAATAAGTCTTTAGCTGGCTTTGGAAGAAGAAGGTATGGTGATGATGATGTTAAGAAAAAGGCTGCATCCTACACATGATGCTTTTGTGGAGGCAGAACTAACTTTAAAACATTGGTTTATTTGAGTTCTTAGAATCAGTGGATAGATTCGGATATGGGTTAGTTTAGTATCAACTAGTTGAAGAAAAAGTTATATAAACATATATAGATGCTAAACATGTCTACTAAAGGTGCTTCAACGTAATCATAAGCTTGCTTTGTATAAATATAAATATATATATATATATATATATATATATATATATATATATTAGAAATTAAGTAAAATTGGAAAAGTGGTTCTCTCCCCCGAAGAAAAAACATAGACAACAAAAGCACGTCCCCTGTTAAATTTTAAGGTCCCTTGTCTTGCCCCACTTTTCTGCCTCTGGTTTATGATTGTCTTTGTTAATTGACAAATCTCCGAACACATTGCATGCATGCTCCGAAAGACGCGGGAGTAGTCATGTTCCTTTGTCTTCATGTTTCACCATCGATCACAACTCAAACGTGATATTTTACTCGTAGATGAACGTGTAATATAAATATATATATATATATATATATATATATATATATATATATATATATATAGTTAGAGACTTATATATAACTCTGTCAAAACGGATAATTCGGCTCGGTCCGGCTCGATTCACCACGGATTAATCACTTAGTGAGTCAACCTAACTTGGTTTTTTACGGGTTCAACTTGGGTGAGCCGAATTCTAAGTAAATCGGATTAAAAATCAATCAGTATTGAAATTTATAAAAAAATTTCAATCCAACCTAATTAAACTCGTGGTAGGCCAGATTGACTCGCAAATTCCAACTCATCTTACCAATTCCAATTCTAACTACGTATACTTTTCAACTGGACTTATTTTGGTTAATGGTAACTCCACTTTAAATAATATCTTGATGGTTTCTAAAAAAACTCCATGTGCATGGATGATCTACCATTAATTGGACTAGAAAAATCTATAAATCATGTGCCCAACAGAAGAAAGAAATCTTGAATACCAACTATATATTGGAAAAAACAAAAGGGACTGGTATTTGATAAAAAGAAAATAATGAATGAGCTGAAGCCTTTTTTGTTTTTTCTAGTTTTGTTTACAAAGTTGGAAGAGGAAAAATAAAGCTAAAATTTAAATTGTATAAAAAGAAAAAAAAATCGTTTTTCATGCTCTTCATATTTTATAATCTCGTTTTTTGAACTTTATCTAATTGGCGTTAATTGGTGCAGTGGGGTACCCAAAGATAAAATGATTGGGTGTGCTCTTCTGAAAATCACCAAACCAATAACATGCCAAAATTCATATTATTTGAGTATGAAGTGGATGTGAAATGATGTAGGGCACAGAACAGAACCACCTACAAAGACTTAAGATGCATACGCTTACTTGATTCAAAACAGACTTTAAGCTTCATTTGCTTAATTACTTCATTCAAAAGTTATATATATACACTAACATTGAAGGGGTTTCTTTTTAAATGTTTCCAACGTTATGGAGGACACGTAAATTTAGGTACATGAAAAATATGCAATGTAAATTTATATCAGACAATTAGACAAAGAAATTGAGGATGAACAAGGACTAAAATCTTTAATTTCAGTTCATCGTTGACTTCAATAATCTTGAACTTGTGCAAATTAATCTTTTTTTTTAAACCGTTCAATTTATATCCTAAATTTGATTTTTATGTTCAACTCTTCTTTAACTTTATAAAAAAAATCATTTGATATATAATACAAAAAATTGAAACAAGTTCAAAAATATATCCATTCTTTGTAGTTTTTCTTATTGGTGGTCAAAATGAAATGAACAATGGTTCGATTTTGATTTTAAGAGCCAAGAAAGTCCAAAAGACTAAAACTTTTTTTATCACTACAAACACAATATATAATGAATGGAATTTTCATGCAAAGTCATGACTGAATTCTTAAAAAATAGTTACAATATGGGAAGTCCACAACAAAAGTATAATACAAAGTTTAGCAAATAAATCTCAACGACAGAACAGATCAAATAGAAAGTTACCATATGGGAAGTCCACAACAAAAGTATAATACTTAGTCTAAAAAAATCTCCAAACCAGCATCATTTGTATCACTTTAGAATAAGTCATGACTCACAAGAGTGTTTTTGGCATGTTTTCGCACAATAATAAATGAGGAAGAGAACTTGAGATCTAACATAAATTATCTATTATATATCGATCAAAATGTCATATGAATTATACTTTCACTTATTTACAAAAATATCATAATATTATAACTTTATTTTATGTAAGTTATTTTGTTGTTAAATATAAATTAAATAAAGTGAATGACTAATTTTTTTGTGTTAATGATATAAGTGTTAATATGTTAGAATGAATATATATATATATATATATATATATATATATATATATATATATATAATTAAAATGTTAAGATGCGCAATCCCTTATCTCCATATCTTTAAATGATATTTCCAACACTTTATTCAAATAAATTTTGTCTGGTCTATTTTCTCTTATCAGAGCCTCATGAATATCTGAAAGATAATTAAATAAACATTGCTTTCAAAAGTTAAATATAAGACTAAATAGAGATATAATATTTAATTGCACCAAACTTTTTCTTTCAATATAATACTAAATTCAATTAATTTCAAAGCAGGGCCACATGGAATTGGTCCGTTACACTGGACACATCTGCGTATTGTAAGCCCCACAAAACACTTTGCAGCTTCATCATGAATGGAGGGTATGTATCATGTATGCATCATGTATCACTAATTTTAGGGGTAAGGTTTTTGCCAATTTAATCTAAAACAAATGGAAATTCATGGAAATTAAAAAAAAAAAAAATAATTATATATATATATATATATATATATATATAACTTTTTCAATTGATTGATTAGATTTGCATTTGGAATTAAAAATATAAAAAAAAATCTAAAAGTGTGAAATCCATTTTTTAAGTGAAATTTACATTCATTTGTATAGTAGATTTTGATATTATCTTTTTGTTAGTATAGAATCTCTAACTCATATTTTTTCTATGTTGAAGAATGAACAAACAAATTTTATATCATATTTAAAAATAAATTTTATATTAGAAATTCAATATGAATTATAAGATGAGGTTTGTAGTATGAGAATGAGAGATGAATTTGTCTCTTATTATGGAAACATATCTCTTTGACGAAATCCCTGCAATAACTGAATATAAGTATGAAAACAAAATAAATATATTATTAAATTATACATACATGTCCTTGTTTTAAATTATTAAAATATTATTAAATAATTTTAATAACTTATATAATTTTTTCCGGTACTTAGTTTTATGATTTATTCTGGAAGCACACATTTAATATTTTTTACTTTCTTTGTCATTTGTAAAACGTTTCATATAATATATATATATATATATATATATATATATATATATATATATACCATATTTTCTTGTAATGTATAAATAGAGTTAAATATATTTTTTCTCTCTCAACTTTCAGTGAATTTTGAAATTAGTAAATTTTAAAATTTTGGGCCAATTTAGTTTTTCATCTTTCGAAATGCATGAATTTAATTTTTTTAATCAAATTTTGTTAGGTTTATTTGATGTTTCATACACATTTTAATATTGTATTTTTGAATTGTTTATATTGTTTAACATATTTTTGTTTTAATGTTAAGTCAAATATTATTATGAAATGCATTTGAAATGTCGAATAAACTTAACAAAATTTTATTAAAATTATTAAATTCACGTATTTCGAAATATGAATGACTAAATTGATATAAAATTTCAAAATTGACTAATTTCAAAATTCATATTTAATTCATACGAATACGAGGATGGAAATAAAATTGTCTTCTTACATGACAATGAAAAGCTCAAACTCACGTCAATACGATTATTATCCCTGATTTATATCCGCTTTATATAATATAGTTTAAACTTATGTTTAGCATATGTATTATAAAACTATATCCAAGTTTGATGTGTGATTGAATAACATTATTGTAGAAAGTGAATTAAATCCAATGGCATATATTTAGATAGGGCTCTAATGTGTGCAATTGCACCAACATACAGGAAAAGAAGTAATATTTGAACTTTTTGAGATTGCAAATGAATGAATATTTGTGTGATTTGTGATGGGGATGGACAAAAGGGTTTAGAAGATAAACCGTGTTACGAGATGTGACTTTGCTTTGGGTAATCAATATTGGTTTGCTTGTGATGCCTATTTCCTCTAATCATTGCATTTTTTCTTTTCATTTTGATGGGTCCTCTCATCATTACTCCAAAGCTTATTCAATTCAAAAGATTGGTTGTCACCGGTGAAGCCCCACCACCAACTACCCTTCACCTTTGTGCTATTTGCTAGGGTTTTTAATTAGTGCTCCTACTTTTTAAGACACAATTCAACCTACAACTATCTTTGGATTATTCACTTTCTTTTTGGTCAATATCCAATGTTCATGCATCTTGGATCGGATCACTATTTCTCAATCCCAGATTGTAAAATTAGGTCCAGTACTGTTCAAATGGGTTTGTCTTTTCTACCCTTAGAAAATTAGATACATCTTCAATGAATTCAATCGAAAAAGAAGTTTAATTACTTATTTTTATTTCAGGTAAAGTTGATCGTCCAGTTTTTTTTACTCTTGATTTGTAGAATTGAACAAAGGTACTAAGTTTTCACAACTTTCCCAGTTTGGTATTTTATATATTCTTAACACAGTTGCAATGGTCAAGAATGAGTTTATTCCCCTACTCAGAAATAAAAGCTTTTCTCTTTTCTTCGGTGATTGCTGGATATTAGCAACACTGAGAGTGGTTGATTTCTGAAAAAAAATGGTTATTCAATTTTAGAATAATGATATACTTTGATTCTTGGTCACGTTTTCATGATTCACTTGATACCCTTGCTACAGAGACATGTGACTCAAAAGTTTCAGGAAGCTTTTCCTGGTTTCACCATGTTATTGGTAGTGCAGGGCTGAAACTATCACCAACTATGGATGGAGTGTTTGGAAATCGATATATGCTTTTTTATCCTAAATATAAGACCAATATGATGTCTAATTACATTATTGTGTAATTAATAAATTATACTACTTTTCTTTTAAATGTTAGTCAGCGTCCTTAGGTACGAGTTAATGAATAATTAATGTGTATTAGTATCGTATTTTTATGTTGAAAATTGAATTAATTAAATACAATAATTAAAATAGTATAAATGCATATAACAAATTTTATAAAGACAATAATATCTTTTTAAATTTTTCAATAATAACTTTTTGATACAAAATAAGAATTTTGAATATTTAATGAAGTCTCAAATTGACACTTTAACTTCTTCTTTTTTTTGTAAAAGTTTTAGATGTTTAACACTACTTTCTTTTGTTATTCTGTTAACTTCAAATTTCTTATATTGTTATTTTTTTTTTGGAAAATTTTTGGATGTTTAACACTATTTTTGTTGTTGATTTTTCTGTTAATTTAAACTTTGTTATATTTAATTATATTTAATCTTTAACAACATTAAAATGTAGTTATTTTAATTAGCGAACATTCAGGTACATGTGCGTTCACATTTTTTTTATGAAAATTTGAGTTAAGATCAATAAATAATAAATAATTATTTTTGAAAATAGTTGCTAAATATAAAACCAAAAAATTTTACACAAAATAAGTTTTTAAAATAATGGTTAAGAATAAATTTTTAAAATAACGATTAAAAGTAAATTATTTATAAAATAGTTAATTTTTAAAATAATAATTAAGGGTCAAAATGAAAAAACGAAATGTGGACAAAAAATGGGATATTCTCTTTATATGTTGTTATAAATGTTATAGATATTTAATTGTTTATTAACTTTTATTTGTGAACATTAAAATATTAAACACATTTGTACAATATTTATGGACATTTTTGTTCTTTAAATAAAATAAAATTACATTACTATTTATTAGGTTAAATTTTATTTAATATCACATTTATCTATTTATTTTTGTATGATTTAATATATATTAATTATCCTTAACCAGTTCCCTTGGGACATTGGTTAGTAAAACCCTTTTTTATAATTATAAGTAAAATTTTCAACAATGTTAATAAAGGGTTCTAACCATAATTAAATATAGTACTATGAGTAAATTTTTCTATGATTTTAATATAAGGGTTCAAACCATAATAGAACATAATAGTTTATTGTAATATTTTTTTGGGTGTAACGGTCGAACGTCTAATAAGATAATAAGTAAGATTTTCAAATTTCCTATTTTGATGTCCATTCGGTATATTTGTACGTCAACTTATCGTGTGTACATGTACGGTGTTTCGATGCTAAAGTCAGCTTAAGTCATTTAGTTAAAGTAATAAATATTTTAATTAAAGCGAGACAAGAGTTCCCGCAACCACATCTTTAACCTGTATTTATAGTTTTCCAGACCCGTAATTAGGGTTGGTCTAATCATAACCCAATTACCTTCTAAATCCGATTACTAACTTGTTTAGGTTCATGAAACTACTAACTGAATATTGGTTGTGCCACTCGGCACCATACATAAATTGTATAAGGGACTCAAGTGGAATCAGGTGGACAATTGAACTGGCGACAACATGGTGAGATTTCTAGTGACATGTTGTTAACTGTGCGGCCTTTTTGAGCCACTTAAGGTGTGTAAACAGTGGAAGAACATCTAAGGAACAAGGAGGGGTCACGACCCCCCAAATATTTTTGATTATTTTAAAAATTATATATATATATATATAATATTTGAAAATTTTAAAAATTTTGAATTCTAAAATTATACTTAATATATTTTAGAAATCAATGGAAATTAAACTGTATGTCTTTCTATTTATTTTATAAAATATAAAATTTAATGTTAATAAATAATAAAACATAAAATCAGATATAAGAAAGAATACAAAGATTTATGTTTAATTACTCTTTTGGTCTCTATTTTCATCTTAAATATCAATTCATGACTCAAAAATTGAGACTAAAAAGACGGGAGGACCAACAATAATTTTGGAAATAGTAACTAAGAGAGCAATTAAACCAAATATTAATTAAGAATTTTTTATTCCCTTTTTAGTTTTTCATAAAATTGTACTCATTTCTCACTTTTATATGATTTCTTTTTGTTTTTCAAGAAAAAAAAAAATGAAGTTAGATACATACTCATTACTTTTGCTCTCACTTTTTATTTTTTTCCTTCATTTCTCAAATAAAAAAAAAATGTAATTATCTCTTGTCTCACTTGATAATAAAATATTAGTTTAATAGCTATTAATATTATTTTTTTTTCATAAGCCTTTTGTATGTTCATCTTTTATGATCATAATAGAAAAAAATAATGTACTATGTATTTTTTTATAACCGATTTTAAATTGTGACTAAACTATGATGTATTTTTCTTCCAATAATTAAGTCACTAAATTTTTTATTAGATTATGATAAATTATTTTTCAATATATTTTTAAATAAAGTATATTAATTAATAATAAAATAATAGATTCATTTTTTTAAAGTGATAAAAGGAAAGTTACATGTGAAGATGAAAATAATATATACTATACTTCTTCACATCTTTTAAATACTAACAATCCAATCTAACGATCCAATTGTTTTGTAGAGGAGTCGTTTTTTTTAATCATTATACTAATAATCCAATGAAATGATCAAAGAATTATATTACTTTGACCCCTCCAAAACTTTTGGTCAAGATCCGCCACCGAGTGTAAATGACTCAAGTGAATCCTTTCGGAAGTTCAATTGCGGGCAACTAGGAGATGTCTCACATGACATGTGGTCAATTGATCGACTCTCGCATGTTCCTGTCATTCGACCTTAGGTTACATGACATACATACATACAAACATACATACATACATACATACATACATACATGCATGCATACATGCATGCATAGATACATACAAACAAACATACATACATGCATGCATGCATACATACATGCATGCATACATACATACATGCAGACATACATACATGCATACATGTCATACATACATACATACATACATGCATGCATACATGTCATACATACATACATGCATCCATACATCCATACATACATACACGCATGCATACATACATGCATACATGTCATACATACATACATGCATACATACATACATCATACATGCATACATGTCATACATACATACATACATGCATACATACATACATGCATGCATGCATACATACATGCATGCATGCATACATACATACATACATACATGCAGACATACATACATACATGCATACATGTCATACATGTCATACATACATACATGCATACATGTCATACACACACATACATACATACAAACATACATACATACATACATACATATATACATGCATGCATACATACATACATACAAGCAGACATGCATACATACATAGATAGATACATACATACATGCATAAATGTCATACATACATACATGCATACATGTCATACATACATGCATCCATACATACATACATACACGCATACATACATACACGCATACATACATACATGCATACATGTCATACATACATACACACATACACACATACATGCATACATACATACATACATACATGCATACATACATACATACATGTCATACATACATACATACATGTCATACATACATACATACATACACACACACATACATACATACATACACACATACATACACACACACACATATACATACATACATATATATATATATATATATATATATATATATATATATACATAAAGAATATATTTTACATCTTTCAAGATCCACCTCACAATTTGGTGTCAAAATGTCAAAATAAATTATTTTAATCCTTATAAAAATTATAAAAAAACATATTCATGTTATCTACGGTGAGGGTACTAATAAAAAACTGCAAAACTTTATCTAACTTAATATAATGAATTAATTAACATGGTTAACCATGTTCCGAAAAAGAAAAAAATTTGGTTTATCACATTATATATATAAACAAAACGTTTTTAATAGATTTACAACTTTAAGATTAGTCAACCATTATAATATAATGTACAAATGATTCATATAAGAACATTATAATCAATTTAAAAATATTTTTCATAAAAATATTATTTTAAAAAAATTGAAAATATTAATTTTGTAACATAATTTAGAATAAAAGTTGTTATTATTATAATAGTTTATAGAAACGATGGATAAAAAATAAAAGATAAATTTAAAATCTTACAACATTATTGGCATTGTTCTTCTTCTTATTATTATCACAAGCATTTTATATTATAATATTTTATTTTTTCAAAAAATCAACAATAAAAAATTTAATTTTAAAATTTAAGATATATAAAAAAATAAATTATAATATAGTTTTTATTTGCTTATTCTCTTAAAAAATTAATATTTAAACTCAATATTTTTAACTAATTATATTAAATTAATTTTCAATAGTTTTAATTTTAGTTTTAATTTTCCTTCCCATCTTAGAAAAGAACAGAAAACCATAAACAAATCCATTTAAAAAAATAGTATTTCAGTAAGTCTATTGAAATCATTTTTCTTTAAAAAAATATTTTAGGAAAAAAAAACTCCACTTTCTCTATTTTATTATTCTTAAAAATTAAATAATGTTATTATACACATTATGCATTTTCCTCTTTTTGCAAACAACATACCTAATGTTAAACATATTTTTTATTAGAAAAGTTTTGATTACGCTAACAATGTTTAAAAATTATTTTTAAACATCCATTTAAATTTTTTTTTCATAAAAAGTATTATTGTAAAAAAATGAAAATATTAATTTTGTAACATAATTTAGATTACAAGATTTTACTATTATAATAGTTTATAGAAAGACGGACAAAAAATAAAAGACTAATTTAAAATTTTACAACTTTATTATCATTGTTCTTCTTCTTCTTCTTATTATTATTATCATAAGCATTTTCTATGATAATACTTTATTTTATCAAAAAATAAATAATAACAAATAAAATTTTAAAATTTAAATTTAAAATATATTACAAAAGAAATCATAGATTAGCTTTTATGTTGCTCCTTCACTTAAATAATTAATATTTAAACTCAATATTTTTAATTAACTATATTAAATTATTTTTCACAAATTTCAATTTCAATTTTAGTTTTTATTTTTCTTTTATTTTTCCTTCCATTTTAGAAAAAAAAACAGAAAACTATAAACAAATCCATTTAAAGAAATAATATTTCAATAAGTGTATTTAAATAATTTTTGATTAAAAAAATTATTTCAGGAAAAAATCTCCACCTTCTCTATTTCATTATTCTTAAAAAATATATTAAATAGTGTTATTATACACATGATGCATATTTTCCACTTTATACAAAACAACATAACCTAATGTTAAAAATATTTTTAGTAGAAAAGTTATGATTACGCTATCAGTATTCATTAAATAATAATAACATGTTAAAATATTGGCTGGCTGAATTTTGTTTAATTAAATTAAAATATAAATTTAATTAGTTTTCTATATTGAAATAAAAAAATACTTAATAATTTATATATTAAAAATATTAGCTATAATCATTTTATTATCGTTAGAGGTGTTATGTGTTTGATTTTTTAGTTTTCATACAAAATTTGAATTAAAGTTAATAATATTTATTTTTGAAATATATAATTAATTTTAATATAATTGTTAAATGTAAAATTGAAAAAAATAAAATAAATACATAAAAAATAATTTTAAAATATCTGTTAAAGATAAAAAATATTTTTAAAATAGTAATGAGAAATAAATTGTTTATAAATAATTAATTTTTAAAATAATAATTAAGGATAAATTTTTAAAAAAGGAAATAAAGTAAATTTGAAAATAAAAGAGGAAATATTCTCTTTATATAGGTGATAGATACTTATATATTATCGTACCAACATAATTCATATTTCAAAAAGATTTATTTGTTATAATTTTTAATTATATAAAATAAAAATATATGTTTTATATGCAACTTAGAAACTGAAATAGTAATTTATCATACATCTTTTAATATCGTAATTTATATATTTCATCATGAATTGATATAAACCTTTCCCTATATATCGATAGAAAAAATTTACCAGCTGAATAAAAACGGCTAGTAATCTTTAGAAGAGATTTGTTTCCCAGTTTCAATTTATTCACGTCGAAGATTCAAATTTAAGAATTATATATATCTTTGCATGCTATATTATTATAAATATTCTTCTTCTTCTTCTTGTTATTATGATAATATAATCTCAGTAACTGCAAATTGTTAGTGGACACCTCATGATTGGTAAGTGTGAAGGATAGGCCGCAAAAATTTTCAAAATTGGTCAAATAAATAATGTATTTAATTTAAATTTAAATTTAAATTTATGGAACGTATAAATGAGATATCAGAAACTGGAATATCACGAAACACAAGGCCAAATGGAAAATCAAAATCTGGAGAAATGGTATCGCGATCATCGCAGGGTTAGTTTGGGCATTGGAGAAAACATTAACATCTCTTCTTCTGCGTCTTTCTCTCCCTTGACTCTCAAATCCCAAATTATTCACTCTTACCCTTTTTTCTCCAAACCCTAACTTTCCCTTTCCAACCCAATCCTCTCCTTTCGTTCAAACTCCCCCATTCGCATGTGCAATCCGCACACTTTCTCGGATCTTCCATAAATTTCGGGTATTATTGACCCTTTTCTGCTGCCAATAGCTTCAATCAATGGCCAAGGGCACCGATTCCGACGAGTTCGTGTTGCTTTCTAGGGTCCGGACTGGTCTCAAGAGGGAGTTCGCGTTCGCAATGAAGGCCCAATCTGAGATCTGCGGCGCTTCTCTGGGCCGAACGCGGGCCAGCAAGAACCGGCCCGACCCTCCTGTTCAGGCGGCATCTGCCCGGAAACGGTCCAGGAAGACCGTCGAGCCCAAAACGTCGGAGGACGTCTTGAGCGAGGAAGAGGCTAAGAGCGACGTGGTGGATCTTCAGAGCGATGATGAGCCGAAGAATAATCATGCGGGAGAGTCAGAATCTGCGGCAATGTTGGTTTGTGAAGAGGAAGCGAAGAGTGGAGTGGCCATGGAAAATATTATCGGCGAAGAGGAGCCGAAGGTGTTGGAGACTGTTATCTGCGAAGAGGAATTGAAGGTGTTGGAAACTGTTATCAGCGAGGAGGAACCGAAGGCGTTAGAAATTGTCATGGGCGAAGAGGAACCGAAGGTGTTGGATAGTGGTGTTAATGAGGAGGAGCCTGTTGTGGCTGACACGTTGAAGGAAGAGGTTGTGGATGAGACGGCACAACCTCTTGGCGAAATTAATGAAGAATCGGAGAAGGGTGTTTCGGGAGATAAGGTTCCTAGTGGGGAAACACTTGTTGTGGAGAATGATGATGACAAGGGGAAGAAGAATAAGAAGAGAACGAAAAAGTGGTTGGAGAGGCTTCCGATTGTGAGAAGGTTTACGCGGTCGGCACTGAAGGAAAAACCCGAGGCAGCAAATGACGAGAAAAATGTTGGTGCTGTTGGACTTGATGATGTTATTAAGAGGGAATCAGAAACCGAGGCTTCGGTGTTAATGACCACTCCTATTTCGGGCAGATTTTCGAATTCTAGATTGAGGAAGTTTCCTACTAAGTTGAAGGATCTTCTGGCTACGGGCATTCTTGACGGATTGACAGTGAGGTACATGAAAGGATCAAAGGTATATTAATCTTTGCTTCTTTTAATAATGGATTTTGAATGTTTGTATTTAAGACTTTCTGCTTGATGTTTGAGTTTGTTTGACGACATTTTAGGCTCGAAAAAATGGGGAAACAGGGCTTCAAGGAGTGATTCAGAACTCTGGGATTCTGTGTTTTTGTGAGAGTTGCATGGGGATTGAAGTGAGTTATACTAATTTTTAATTTTATTTTAGTGTCTGACAGATTATGGTTGTAATTTGTGCTTTTTATTTGTTTTTTTGTGGAAATAGGTGGTCACACCCACTGTGTTTGAGCTGCATGCTGGCAGTGCAAATAAACGTCCCCCAGAGTATATTTACATGGATTGTGGGAATGGTGGAAATAACCTCCGTGATGTCATGAATGCCTGCTGCGATTTGTCATTGGAGTCAATGGAGGAAGCCGTTCAAAAACTACTTGGTGGCTTCACTATGAACAAATCTTCCATCTGTTTTCACTGCAGAGGTTTGAAATGCATATGCTTCTTGATTTCTCTTCTTTGATTATCCCAATGTTTTTGCAGCTTTGATACTTATTTCCGGGCCATGTAACAACTGATATTGATGTCTCTTTTAGGAGCATGCAAGGGTGTGTCAAAGCTCGTATGCGATGCTTGCATAGCAAGTCCCCCTCAAACAGCCACAACAAGTAGCAAAAAGATTTCATCACCAGTTCAACCAAGGTATCACTTAAATTTTTGTTTAATAAACGTATGACTACTTGATTTTACATTATAAGGATGAGAAATGAGGATTTGGGTGAATATGGTAACATTTTCCTTCCTTTAAAGTGATGGATAATTTCTAAGTTGTAAGACTTATCAACCGTTTTACCATCCCTGTCTTGTTTATTAATAAATGGACAGGCTATTATAGTATAGGATTACTACTTATTTTGTTTCATGTCACTTTTACTCTCACACGTATGTTTCTGTAAGAGACTATGTAATGTGCGTTGTGATAATAATATTATCAAAGTTCACCGAATGCATTGCATATGATTATTTAATGCATACACATCCTATCTATCTCAGATCACCAGAGCCAGTAATGGTTCAAAAATCATTAGACAATGAGATGCAGCCAAATTCATTAGACAATGGGGTGCAGCCTGAGTCGCTAAATAATTGCGAGGTGCCAAACTCATTAACCAATGAGATGAAGCCAAATTTGCTACATAGTGGGTTGAAGCTTAATTCATCAAACAGTGGGATGAAGCCAAATTCATTAAAGAATGGAATGAAGCACAGTACATCTCGTGGTAAGAGTCAGGGAAGACTAACTAGGAAGTAAGTGTATTTGTAAATCACTTTTCTAAACATTTTGCTTCACTTAAAATTTAGAATTGCTTATATTTACATGTTTTAACATACTGGTGATTTAGACTTATCAAGGATTTAATTCATGTATATTTTTAATATTTGAAAGGGATCTGCGCTTGCATAAGTTGGTATTTGAAGCAGATGTTTTGCCAGATGGAACTGAAGTAGCCTACTATGCTCACGGACAGGTAGCTGTGATTAAGATTGGTTCTGTTTTATTTTTCCTATTGTTTTTTGGCTTTTATCTTTCCTTATTGTACTTTTGTTTTGTGTTCAGAAACTGCTGGTTGGTTACAAAAAGGGATATGGGATATTTTGTACCTGCTGCAACAGTGAGGTGCTTTTCCTTGTTATTATATGTTATATTGTGCCACATATTAGGCTATGACAGATATTTAACACCTGTACCTTTTTGTAAAAAAAATTGACTGAGCAGGTCAGTGCTTCTCAGTTTGAAGCTCATGCTGGGTGGGCATCTCGACGAAAGCCGTGAGTTCTTGTTTAACTTTTATTATTGGATGCAGGGTGCATTTGCATTGTTTATCTAGATTTGCATTAATATGCTCATCATGAGTTTTATTTGTTGTCTTCCTCATTAAATGCGTTTAAATTGTTATTGGATGCAATTATAGGGTGTGCCAGCGTATTCTATCTAGATTTGCGTTAAATTGCTCGACTCAAGTTCAATGTTTTTCTTTTGGGTTCTATAGATATTTTCTAGCTCTAGTACAGTATGTAAAAATATAATTAGATTAACAGATTAAGTATTTGTGAGGAAAAATATTTGTTACTGTCGTCATTTCCTTGTTTAAATTATGTTATTGTGTTGCAGTTACCTGCACATTTACACATCTAATGGAATCTCACTCCATGAGTTGTCCATCTCTTTATCAAAAGACCGGAGATTTTCCAACAATGATAATGATGATCTCTGCATCATATGTGAAGATGGAGGGGATCTTTTGTGTTGTGATGGATGCCCTAGAGCTTTTCACATAGGTGAAACGTTGTTTGCTTTTTACTGTGTTAATCTATTCTTTATTGACATGTGTTCCTTTACGCTCTCCTCGAATATTGGTATATAACATCCAGGAATTAAATTTTAAACTGAACAAGAAACTAGATACGGAAACTGAACTAGCTTTGATCTATTGAAACAATGTCAGTAATGCTATCTTGCCAGCCAAAACTATTAAACAAAATGTGGTGAAGCTTCTTTCAAAGAATGTAGGATCTGTATAGAATTTCTCAGGGTTGCTGGATGCATATGGGGCACAAAAGGCCATAATGATTAGAAATCATACTATTATTTAAATGTTTTTAGGATATTTTTGCACCCAACAATCTTTAGAAAATTCTGTAATAACACTTTTAAAGTGATTGTAAGCTTTTAAATAAATTCTTCAGTGTGGATTTATTTTATAATCAAAATCAATAGCAAAATTTGTTATTTTGGTAAGTGCGCTTTTTAATTGTGTCAACATACTTTAGGAAAACCAATGTTATGTATCTGAACTGACATTTAAGCTATGGAGATCGCTTTTTATTTTTTGTTTTATTATGGTGATCCCTCATTGTATGCCTTCTGTAAGATACTCTTAAGCACTTTCTAGTGCTTTTAGCAGGTCATTTCTTGACCAAGGAAATGGACAATCTTGTCTCTTGCCTGAAAATGGTTCCAGTTTTATTTTATCAAAATATGAGAAAATCATTTTCAGTATTATTTATTTTTTATGTAAGATTTTCTTTTTGGATAGTCTCGCACCTCTGGGAATTATGGAGATTGTGTTTTTTTCTTCAATTTTCAAAGAAATTGTTGGCAGTGGTGGTGGGATTTAATTCGTAGTATCCTTTTGTTTAATTTATGAGTAATTCTTTTGGCCAGAGACTTGATCTTGATGCTAGTGTTTATAGTCATTGTTATGACGGGCTTTATAAAATTTTACAATTTCAGACTGTGTCCCTTTGCCATGCATTCCCAGTGGTACTTGGTATTGTAAGTATTGCCAGAATGTTTTCCAGAAAGATAGGCAGGGGCAACATAATGTGAATGCTCTGGCAGCTGGAAGGATTGAAGGCACTGATATTTTGGAACAAATGAACCCAAGATGTATTCGTGTTGTCAGAACTGTAGAAGTTGACCATGGTGGATGTGCCTTGTGCAGGTAACACTTCTCTTTGGGGTCGTTTTATCCCTTCAGTAACCAACTGAAAGCTTGCCAATGTAACACTAGTCTCATTTATTAGTTGGTGTGGTGAACTCACGTGGGAATTTTTTCGCAGGCCATTTGAAATTCTTCTTTTGTATTGAATACTCTGTTGTGTTTTTTTAATATTTGCTAGTTTCTATACATGTGATTCAATACACTGGCATTGACACATTATTCTCTTACCTTCCTCCTGCTTTGATTCAATACAGTCGTCACAATTTCAGTAAAAGCTTTGGTCCTCGGACAGTAATTATTTGTGATCAGGTATTTGCTTTTTCTGTCTTTTAGATAGCCAGGTCTTAATGACAAGTTTCTTTATATTGTACGTTTTAAAGTTCTGATGGGAGTGTTCTTGCAGTGTGAGAAAGAATATCATGTTGGCTGCTTGAAGGATCATAACATGCAGAACCTTGAGGTACTTTTGTTTTTCTTTATTGATTTTCTCCTCTTTCCTCTTGTAATAAGTAATATTTTTAACGGATATTAATTTACAGGAATTGCCTGAGGGGAATTGGTTTTGTGGCACATCTTGCAATCAAATCCATTCTGCTCTGGCGGATTTGGCAGCTTGTGGGGAAAAGAGTGTCCCAGATTCTCTTCTAAGTTTGATTAAAAAGAAGCACGAAGAGAAAAATGTAGACATTCGAGGTGACCTTGATGTTAAATGGAGGGTTATAAATTGGAAACTAGATGATTCTGTTGAAAATAGGAAAAGGCTTTCAAAGGCTGTTGCTATCTTCCATGTGAGTATATAAGATTAATCTTAGTTTTCTATTCCTTCTTCTCTATTTATAAGATCTTCTCACTGGTCCATAAAGTGAGGTAAATTAGTTGAAAATAATAAGTTTTTTTTTTTGACAGGCAAAGAATTTATAAATAGTAGAGTATCTGGAATAATTAGTATTGTTGTTCCATATCATATTTAAAAATCTAAAGTATTTGAGTGAGACTTTCATATCGTGAGCAGTTATATTCTTAAATCAGATTACTCATAGAGACTCATGTCATTCATTTCAAATATCTATTATATTTTTGGTAAACACCTCAATAAATTAATGCTATTTTAGGAAATAAAAAATAATGCATTATTCCACTACAAAGGGGTCTTCTGAAAAAGTTTGACAAAATTTCTGAAAACGGTCTTGTAAATATTTATAGAAGGAGAACATTTTATCAGTTACTCTGTTTTTAGTATATAGAAATTGTGGTATATTTTTCATTTATATTTTGACGATGACATTTATTTTATGTCAAGTTTGATGGATGTGCAATTTTAGTTAGTATGAATCTTTTTTTTGTACAGGAAAGGTTTGATCCTATAGTTGATTCAACATCTGGCCGAGATTTCATTCCGACAATGTTGTTTGGGTAAGCCTTGTATATTTTTTGTGTATTCTATCTATATTTATTTATTTATATATTATGTATATGTAGGATGTGAATGAATTTTCTTGTTTGTTTCATTTCCTCAGAAGGAACATTCGAGGTCAAGATTTTAGTGGGATGTACTGTGCAGTGCTTACTGTCAAGTAAGTATATCAGGGCGGCATGGTTTATGTGGGTTGCAACTTTGGTTGGAATTGTTACTTACAAAGTATATTTTTATTGTTTTGCAGTGGAGATATTGTTTGCGCTGGAGTATTTCGTGTCTTTGGATCAGAAATTGCTGAGCTTCCATTGGTGGCAACTACTTCTGATCAACAAGGACAGGTTATTTAGTTTTTTTACTCTAGTACAAGGATTTCTGTGAATGCCAGGAAATATTCTAACTGAACTTTTTTTTTCCAGGGTTATTTTCAGTGTCTATTTTCTTGTATTGAGACATTACTTGGTTCTTTGAATGTGAAGAACCTTGTGCTACCAGCTGCCGATGAAGCTGAATCGATATGGACCGGTAAATTTGGGTTCACAAAGCTAGCTCAAGATGAGGTATGTATTAACTTCATCTGTAGATTCTCGATGGTTTCCACTCATTTTATATAGACTAACTTGTGGTGTGGTTACAGATAAACAAGTATAAGAAATTTTATCGCATGATGATATTTCAAGGGACCTCGGTGTTACATAAGCCTGTTCCTGCACTCTGAATTTTGTGTAAAGTTTTTGGTGGAACAATATGCTGTAGACTTTTTTTCTTGGTTGCTTTGCTGGCTGCAGATCAAATGTTTAGTATGTACAGGGATCTGTCTTTTTTGGTGTACAGAAATACTGACAACCACCTCTAGCTGTTATTATTTGTTTTCGTAGCAAAGGAATCAAAGGAGGTTAGAGTTGAAAATAGAGGAAAAGCTAGGTCAAGAGATTTTGTGAAACTAGCCAAAATTTTGGTTTATGTTATAAAATTCATTTATTACTGCCCACTGCTTTTAACCTCCTTTATTTTATTTACTCTAGTTTTTTTGCTTTCTCCCATGTATCTTTCAATCAGAGATGTATTTCCCGGTATCATTAATGTAAAATCCCTCGGTTGGTTCACGCACTAAAATGGGAATTTTTAATTGACAGTGAGATAAAATCAGTTTAAACTTTGCATCTGATTCTGCAATTAATATAAATTATTGTTGACAAGTTTATTTATATAAACAATTTTCTAATGGATAGATTACGTACTAAAGTAGCATGCCAACAGAAAGATATTTCGTAAACATTTCATTAGAATTTACGTTTTTACTTATTATAATAATAATAATAATAATTAAACGAATTTAAAAATACACTAAATAATAAAATAGTAGTAATAATAATATTTACAATAAAATAATAAAATCTATTTTTATTTTCCAACTTCAGTTTCTTTTATCAAATTCAAACATCAGAAAAAATTATAATAGAGAGAAGTGGTGTGTAGGATGGTGTGAGAAATTTGAACGGTAAAATAAAATAATAATTGAGCAATGAGGGTTGGTGAATGCAAACAAAATAGGGAACAGATTGGAGTAAAAAAGAATGTGAGAGTATTGGTGAGGACGATAATGCGTTGCAGGCTTATCCGGTGAGGTATTCATCTTTATGGGATTTCATATAGCATTGTTTAACATTAAATTTTGAAATTGTGGCTATTTTTCCTATTCATATTTACAATTATATTTGTATTTGATCGAGATCTCTGGAATTGTATAAAATTCATTATTTCAACAACCCATCTTTATATACTTCACATTTATCTATTCATATTTGCCTACTACCATCCTAACATCACGACTGAGTTATAAGATGATTCAATCATAAAAATTGAAAGATTGTGAAATTTATTATATTACTTTTTACTACATATTATTATTATTATTTTTAACTAAACATTTTTTAATTTAATTTTTTATCCTTTTAATTTTGTAAAACATATATGACAGAATTTTAAACTCCAACATTGATGGCTCTAAATATATTATATCAACACACCATTTTTATGGAAGGGTTGAGGAAACTGAGTTATGCAATTGAATTTTGAAGTTATTCTTACTTTTATACATTTTTTACTCGTAGTATTTATGTTATCGTACGTTTTTTTTTTTTTTCACATTCAAAAGGAATATTTTCACCTTTCCCAAATAATTTAAAATTATCTCATTTTTTGCTTTTATCTTTTTTTTCTTACACGTCTTTGTTAAACCAATCAGGGTACAGAAACCATGTGCCAGTTTTAAGTCACATGCTACGTTCGTACTCAAAATAATGGATAAGGTTATTTTTATTTAATATTTTATAAAATATTAATAAAATGTTAAAAATATTATACTTAAATGCTTATAAAAGGAAGCGTATATCTGATATTTCCTTTAATTAATTCTTTTATTAAGCTTATGCAGAGTTTTTCTACTTACCACCCATGAAAAGTGTGCATATGAAAACAAGTTCTATTCTTTTAATTTTTTCTCATCTTCCCATATTCTTAGAAAAAAAGTAGTGATATTAACACTTTATAATATAAATTATTCTATAAACTTTTGGCCAAGCACAAACACCTCTTTATTTACATGAAGGGACAACTATAATTATAAGTCTACAAAACCAATTTCGCTTTTGATTCTAAGTTGTGTGATCTGATAAAAAAAATAGTTAAATTTTAAACTTAACATTCTTTAAGAAGTGATAAATGGGAAGAAGCACTTAACACTTTGGTGGCGGCTGTTGGGGAAAGCTTCGAAGGTTTGAGCAGTCTTAGCAGTGAGTGGAGGAGAGACATGGCATTTGTTACGTTGTCAAATGCAAAGAAACCTGTGAAATACTTTGTGGTATGTTTGTTGTGAGTTAATTCGGTTGTTGATTGTTGATAGGAATTAGGATGTTCTGTTTGGTGAATGTGAGTTTGATAATCAGGTAGATGCATTTGCCGAGTCAGCATTCAAGGGAAACCCTGCAGCTGTGTGTTTGTTGGAAGATGAAAGAGAGGAGAAGTGGCTGCAAGCATTAGCAGCAGAATTCAATATCTCTGAGACTTGTTTCATAACTCCCATTACTCCAATTTCAGACTCTTCTGTCCCCACTTTTCGCCTCAGATGGTTTACGCCCGTTGCTGAGGTAACCTAATATCTCGTACTAATCATATTTTCATGATAATATTTGAGTTGTATATACGGTATGGTCCATCGACATTCCAAACCAGACCGTCGGTCAGACAGTCCAAGGATAAGCGACCTTCGACCATATGATTGGACCGTCTGACCGATGATCTGGCTGAAAATGTCGATAGGTTTGTAGAGTATTATTAATCTTAACTTATGATATGATATTGGATTTTCTGCAGGTTAAACTCTGTGGTCATGCTACATTAGCTACTGCGCACGTACTATTTTCATCTGGTTCGGTGGATAGTGATGTTATTGAATTTGAGACGCTATCTGGAGTACTGGTAGCTAAAAAGATCCCAGCAATTCATACTTCCAGTGCTTCAAACTTGCAGAAAGATCTCACAGATTTCTATATTGAATTGGATTTTCCTGTTGATCCGGTTAAAGAGTTCAACTATGATGAGAGTGCTTCACTAATTTCTGAGGCATTAGACGGTGCTTCCATAGTTGATGTGAAAAGGACAACAATTGGAGATTGCTTGCTCGTAATTTCTATTTCTGTTATTGTCTGATACAAAACAGTGTTAACCATCTATTAACCTGCTTGATTCTTAGAATTAAAATAAAAAGTGTGTTTTTTTTCTGAGCAATTGTGCACATTGAACATTGTGAAACATTCAATTTTATTTCAGGTTATACTCTCATCTGGGAAAGCTGTCTCAGAACTACAGCCACAACTTGATACAATAGTTAAATGCCCTGCAACAGGGGTAATTGTTTCGGGGGTGGCTCCTTCAGATTCAGAATTTGATTTCATGAGTAGATTCTTCTGTCCAAAACTTGGAATCAGTGAGGTAAGTGGTCAAGAATCTTATCTATAGAAAGATTCATGTTTCTGATTTAAAACTCCATGCTCCTGACACATCATTTCTGGAACTGTGTAATCCCTTCAAGAAAATGCTATTCTCTTCTTCCAAAATCACTTCACCATTTTAGAGAAGAAGCTTTAGAACAATGCAGAGAGTGATATCAAAAGAAGTCCAATGCTCCATTTCACTTCGTGTTTCCTTTCAGGACCCTGTTTGTGGGAGTGCACATTGTTCATTGACACCCTACTGGAGCAAGAAGCTGGGGAAGACCAACTTCAAGGCTTATCAGGTGGGAACTCTTATTCTGTGTATCCAAATAAATTTTTTGGGTTAAAATCACTTTGATTCCTTAAATTTCGATCAAAATTGGAATTAATTCCCCGCAACTTTCACCTAATTTAGTTTTTTATTTTAAAAATTCATAAATTTAATTATTTTAATCAAATTTTATTAAATTTATTTGACGTTTCAATTACGTTTTATAATAATCATGAATTATATTTCAAACGTCAATTCAACTGAAAAAAATTTTGGTTAAAAAAATTAAATTTACAAACTTTAAATAAATACTTATACCGAATTTTACTTAAATTTAAGAGATCAATTAAATTTACAAACTTTAAATAAATATTTATACCGAATTTTACTTAAATTTAAGAGATCAGAAACATATTTAACCATAATCGTTTATATCAATAAATATTCATTGTTAGTATCCGATTAATGCGAAAAGTCATTAAAACCTTTCGAGTTAACCTTATATTTTCCAAAATGATGTGAAGTTACTATACACTGATATAAACATATGATATTGATATAGGCATCAGCCAGAGGAGGGGTTCTGAATATCCAGTTTGATGAAGGCGCACAGAGAGTGTTTCTGCGTGGAAAGGCTGTTACAGTGATGGAAGGACATGTTGTAGTGTAGCCTTGTTCTTGGCTTTGCATAATTTGTAACACTACTTCAATCTCATCAAATAAACATCTTATCAGTTAATAAAACAAGTATTCTGAAATCAAATCACTATTTCATTAGCATGTTGAATTCTAATTCTAATTTCTAATAAACCCTAAGACCTAGTACTTCTCCTGTTTTCTTCTCTGTTATTCTATATTTTCCTGTCTCGTTTATTTTAGAATTGGATAACATATCGGAGTAGTTGAGATGCAAAGATCATTATTATCCGATCATATTTTTAAATATGATGATTTTTTTTTATTCCCAAGATTTCATGTCATCTTTTATTTCTTATAATTTTATCATGAATTTTAGTGGGAGAAAATCAATTTGTTCATACTTAAATTTTATTATATTTTTATATTTTGTTTTAAGTTCCTATGTTTTAGATAGTGTATTATTTAGCTTTTGAGGACAAAATATTGCATATAAGAGAAACTATTTATGTTTTGTATAAAACCTTAAGATAAATAATCTTAATTTGAATGTGATGTAGTCACTCTATCATGAGTTTTATGAGATTTATGCTGTTTAAACTTGCTATAATTTTTGAGATTAAGACGACATTGTATAGTTTGAATAAATAGAACTTAATGTGTCATCATTTTTGTATTTGATGAATGCATATGTATTTGAAAAGAATTATTTGTTGTGAAAATTTGAAGTAAAATATTTAGGATTTGTTCACTTGTTTGAGAGGTATAGAAGTAGCCTACAATAAGATTGAATTTAACTTGGAGAATAATAATATTTGGAAAAATTATACATTGTATTGATTATTTTGACTTGTTTGAAAGCTATATTTGGTGAGGTGAATTTAAATAAAACATTTGAAACTTATTTTGTTTTGTTGTATGAGATTGATTTTTTTATATGTTTCCTCAAGTAGGATATTTCTGCTCAAAGAAAAACAATACAATAACTCAACTTTAATTTCTGCATAAATTTCACTTAAAGCAAGAAATTTTAACTCAAGTGAGGAGATTTTTGGCTCAAGTTAAAAACAAAATTTCTTTTGATCTCTTTAAATGGATAAGTGGATGAATATGGATAATTTTATAAATGTAAAATAAATATTAATTTGTATATTTTATTGATATATGTTTTAGTTTAAATGATATATATATATATATATATATAAATATAAATAAAGATAATGTTTATTGAAATTGATGAAATTTGTATGAAATATAAAAATCTTCTGCTTCATTAGTGATTTAAGTCTTCCATACTAAGATATAAAATGATGAAAAACTTAAAGAGAATTTTACTTATGTGACATGTGTAAATGTGTGAATGAATTTATCCTAATTCATTATTCTTAAGTTCATTTGTAAATAAATAAATAAAAAACAGAAAAACTAAGATACGATATATAGTCACTTCAAAACTGTATTAACACAAAATTAACGGAAGGAATAAATCACACAAATGTTTGAACAAGAATACTAATTAAATCTAGATTTTTTTTGTCCTTGTTTGCTTGGTTTATTCAATGTGATCTCTTAATTTTTGTTGTCCTTGATTCAATCATTATTTTATTTAAAATGAATCAATGTTATCTCTTATGATAAATTAGTCTTGACACCTTTTAAAAAGTAATCATATGTTAATAACTTTAAATTTCTACCCTCTGATCATGATTATGAAGATGTAATAAGTAAAAATAAATAAAGTGAAAGTTTACAAAAGTTCAAAATTATTAATATATGTTGACCTTTTAAATAATGTCACAAATAATTTAATAAAATAAGAAACATTGACTTTTTTATAAATAAAATATAAACTAAATTGAAGAATTTCTTCCTATTTTTTAAAGTTCGAACTAAATATTTACAAAGAAGTAACTTATTTCAATATTTTTGGTGAAAAAGATTATAATTTTATGAAACGTATTTTTTTTATACGATAGAGGACAACTTTGACATAAAATTATGATTTCATCAATTATTTTAATTTTCTTTCTAAATTTATAAAAGAAAATCAGAAAAATTGTATCTAATTATAAAATATCAATAAATAGTATATTAATATAATATTTTTAAAATTTTAGAGATAACAGCAATCTGTTCATTCATTTGTTTTTTCTATGGTTGATAATTTATTTTATTTTTATCAGCGGACGTGTATTATTCTTTTTTTATGATAAGAATATTATGATTATTGCAAGTATAATCATAAAATAAATATAAATGATTTTTACAATTTTATTATTTAATTTTTACTTATTTTACAGATAGTTTTTTATTATAAATAATTATCATCATAATTTAAAAATGATAGTCAACTAAAAAAAGTAATTAAATTTAGAATAAGTGTTAGTGTGTGTGTTTATATTTATACTTATAAACAGAACATTACTGATGTTCACAAACGGAAGTAAAAACTTCTTTTTCATTTTTTAGGCAATTTATTTCTATGCTAAAGATCAAATCATTAATAACGATTTTTTTTTTATCAGTATAAGTAGTAAGTGTTTGAGGTTTAATCTATTTTAATATTCAAAATTCATTAATAATAAATATTTTTTCATAAAATTTAAAAAATGTTGTGGAATTAAATCTAATCTAACTCATTTTATTTTTACTTAGTTTGAACCGAAAGGTAGTAGAATTTTAATTAAATTGGACGATGAATTTAATATAGGTTTAATTAATCATTCGATGTGTTTTAGTTTAAAAATATTAAATTAATCTTTCAATATTTTTAAATTTTAATTTGGTTTTAATTTTTAAAAATTGATATAATTTAATTTTTTCATTAATTTTTTTTGAAACATAACAAAGATCTTTCATCAAAATTAAATTTATTAATAAAAATGATTTAATTTATTGATGTAATTAATATATTTATAATGTCAATATTAATAAAAAAATCATTAATTTGTTTAAAAAATTTAACGAAAAGATTAAATTAAATTATTTTTTTAAAAGTGAAAACCAAATTAAAACTTAGAACAACTTAAGAGCCAATTTGAGATTTTAGAAAAAAAAATGAAAAAAAATAATAATTAAATCTCTAATAAAACAAACTTAAAAAAAAAAAAAAAGAATTCCGTTGGTACAGTTTTAATTGAATTTGGTGAGAGTGAAGGGTCATAACACAAGGGATGGAGCACGTTGCGTTGACAAGACAGTCTTATCAGAATATGAAATGTTATTTTTATCCATCTTCGATCTATTCCTGCATAATTGCCAAAACCTCTTTTTTTCTTTTTACTCACTCACTGAGATGAAAAAGTTTCAAGCTTTTCTGGTCACTCTTCTATTCCTTGTTACACTATTTCACGGAGGATCAGTAACATGTAGCAGTAGCAGCAGCTCAAGGACTGAAGACGGATCAGAGGAATGGGGATATGTGCAAATCAGACCCAGTAATCTCTTCTGTCTTTTTTCTTTTTTCTTTTTCTTTCTCATGATACCTAATAGAAACCTAGCATGGACTGTTTTTTGAAATTTTTTTAGCAATAGTTACTTACCTTTATGCTTTAAATTTTGCTACCACAGAAGCTCATTTGTTCTGGTGGCTATACAGAAGTCCATACAGAGTGGATAATCCCTCCAAGCCCTGGCCAATCATTCTCTGGTTGCAGGGAGGACCAGTATGTGTTTTTTCTTTTTTATAGTTAAACCAATTATCTGAGATTAGAAAAAGAAAATGATAAAGATCATTTTTTTTCTCATAGTAGTTGACTAAATTAGTTTATGAAAATTATATCAAAGTTTATTCTCATTATAACAGACTTCCCAATATTTATTTTTTAATTGGGCCATTATATAACATCAATTTGTTTCGAAATATTTAACAGGGTGCTTCTGGAGTTGGGTTTGGAAATTTTGGAGAGGTTGGTCCTTTGGATGGCAATTTGAAGCCCCGGAATTCCACTTGGTTGAGAAAAGCAGATCTCTTGTTTGTGGTAGCTCATTAACTCTAGTTTTTTTTCCTTGAAGCAATTGATTACAGTTTCCACTTGATTTTGCATTCTAATGAGCTTTTGACTGTGCTTCTTACATCCTTCAATGACAATGACATTGAATCAATGTGCCATGTACTATGTAGGACAACCCTGTTGGAACCGGGTACAGTTATGTTGAAGATTCGGATCTCTATGCCAAAACTGACCAAGAAGCAACCATAGACTTGACAACCTTGTTAGCTGAATTATTCAACAATGATGCCAACCTCCAAAAGAGTCCTCTGTTCATTGTGGCAGAGTCTTATGGTGGCAAATTTGCTGTAGCTCTTGCATTATCAGCTTTCAAAGCTATTCAACATGGAACATTGAAGGCTACACTTGGAGGTATATGTTCTTTCCATTCTGACATCATCCAAGACTGATAACAATTCATGTCCATCAATATGGTGAATTTTGTTTTTTGTTCCTTAGATCAATTAATTATACATGTGAAATATTATATGTATAGTAACTTTATTTTTCTTATTCAGGTGTGGCATTAGGAGATTCCTGGATCTCCCCAGAAGATTTTGTGGTAGGTACAAATATTTTTGTAGTCAAAGGTTAAAACTCAACTTACAACTTTCACAATTTTAATATTTTCTACCTTGAAGTTCTCATGGGGTCCTCTACTGAAAGATCTATCAAGACTTGATGACAATGGACTGCAAAAAGCAAACAGGTGTATCTTTTTTCCACATTCTCAAATAGACAAATTGATGAAATGTTGGAGTTTGATTTCATTGTCTATATTATCTGATAGATAAATATGATTTTACAATAGTATAGCTGAGAAGATCAAGCAGCAACTTGAGGCAGGTCAATTTGTTAATGCAACTAATTCATGGGGTGATCTTGAGAATGAGATTATCGCTAGCAGCAATTCTGTGGTACTATAATTTATTTCCATTAATCACGTTGGTGTATTTATTTAATCACTTAAAATAGTGTATATAAGTGAAAATAATATTTCATGTCATTGGCTAACTTTTGGAGTTGTGGTAGATTTTGAAAGTAATTGTAAAAATGTTCTGTACCACAGCTCCTAAAATTCTTATTTTTTAATATTTCAGGATTTCTATAATTTTCTACAAGATTCAGACAGTGATTCAAACAGCTTAAACGCAGTGGAGCTGGGATTATCGAAAGAAGTGGCAATTATGCGATACTCCAAGTATCTTAAGTCAAAGATTTCAACTCTTGGTAGTGAGGACGATGATCTTGAAAAATTACTAAACGGTGTCGTGAGGAAGAAGTTAAATATTATTCCTGAGAATGTTACGTGAGTTTATGATGTCAAATTATCTCAATTTCCAATTCAAATTCGTGATCTCACAACAACTTTTGTGCTGATGACAGATACGAAGTGCAGTCCTGGGAGGTTTTCGAGAGTCTTGCAGCTGATTTTATGAAGCCAAGAATCAGTGAGGTAAGAAGATTTTAATATGCTTAAAACAATTTGATTATGTATTTTGGGCTCAAAGGAATTGAATTAATTAAAATGGGTAATTTCTTTTCTTTTAGTTTATATTTGATGTCTCTAGTTTAATTCTCTTAGGTTGATGAGCTGCTGACACTTGGGGTCAACGTGACTGTGTACAATGGTCAAGTAAGTGTCCTTCACCAACATTTTTACAAACAGTTTATGTGCACACTTTGAATTTTGATCCTACATATAACCTTTGTATCAGTATATTTAAGCAAATTGCTGGGAAACCTAATTTGACCATCTTTTGTTTTTCTTTTATGTGATTGTTCATCTCAATTGTTTGATATATTGTCAATGTGCAGAGACCATTGTTCATCCCAATTTTTGTGTTTGTGGGTTCAAAGTAGTATTCATCCCCAAATTCACATGTGGTGTGAGAAATGATAACATTAAATTTGGATCATGCAACCACATATAATCAAAATTGAAAGATAATCAACAGTTAAACTACTATTTAGAAAGTAATGCGCAATTTAATGGTATACCTACAATAGCAGAAGTTCTCACAGAAAAAACATGTATGTAATCTGAATGGATCATTGTGATTTGTGGTTATTATAGGTTGATCTCATTTGTGCAACCAAGGGAACAGAAGCTTGGCTTAAGAAACTGAAGTAAGCAACTATGCATCATATATATTTTATGGATCTTTTCAATATTGGTGAAACCAAGCATTTATGTGAGTTATGATGTTTTTTCTTTTTCTGGGATCTATTTTGTAGGTGGGAAGGACTTCAAAGTTTCTTGGAAAAAGACAGAACCCCTATCTATTGTGGAAGTGACAGAACCACCAAAGGGTTTTTCAAGTCATTCAAAAATCTGCATTTCTATTGGATCCTTGGAGCTGGTCATTTTGTAAGTGGAAATAGTTCATAACCACTGCATAATTTTTGAAATTTGGATTCACTGTTAGATTTTTTTTTTGGCTAAAAATATACTGATTTTGATATTTTAAAATATATTAATTTTTTTTAATATACTGATATTTTAAAACATTGATAGCTTAATCTTTTTTAATATATTTTAAAATATTAAAATAGTATACACTAGTGTATTTTAAAGTATAAGAAAATGATAGTACCGAAACTGCAATAAACAATCCAAATTCAGAGTGAACCTTCACATTATATGATTTACTTACTAAAAACCCTGTATAATGGTATATATGTATACTCACATATATTTATATAAAAATTAAAAACTAGTTAAGGAAATGAGTACAAAAATAAAATAAAATAAACAGTGTGAAATTATAATGTTTTGTTTGTTTGAGTAATTTATTTGGTTGGTGAGTGCAACAGGTACCTGTTGATCAACCTTGTGTAGCATTAGACATGGTGGCTGCAATTACACAATCACCAGCTGCTTGAACATGCAGAAACGTATTATTTTACTATTTATTATTATTATTTTTAATGTTAATGTATTTGTGTTATTTAGTATAACTTATTATTTTTATAAGTAGTGTATTATTTTATCATATTTGTATTTACTGTATGACATTGATTGCAAAAGATTCAGAGTACTCCATGGGAAAAAAAACCGTAAAAGGATCCAAGCAATTGCTTTAATTGATTTTACAATTTCTTCTTTTCACTCTCTTACATTTATGTAATTTATTTCTTTCATACAAAGCATACCATTAGAGTTTATTTATATAAGATCTAATTTGACACTTTTTAAAGATAATTCTACTTACCTGCCCAATACATATATTTAACGTTTATTTAACATTATTAGTCTAAATAGTCTAAAATAGTTAAATAAAAAATATTTGTTAAAATTATTATTTTATATTAAAAAAATATATGGTTAAAATCTCAACAATTTAATTATAAATATATTGATATTATAATATTTATTTTATCATTTATCAACAAAATATATGATTAAATGATATATTAATGTTATTATCGTGTTACTTATACCATATAATTTATTTAGGTGAGAAATTCATGCTAATTTATTGAAAAATCGTTATCTAATTCTAATCTTAATCTTCTATGTGTGTGGTAAAAGAATTTTTTAAGGTGCAATAAAATCCTGAAAGTTAGAGCGTATGTGTTCTTAAAGAATTAAGGTTAATTAGGGATATTTTAATTTGTCTTGTCCACACTATCAACATCACGTGGCAATGTGATGTGATTCAATACACTTTGTTGATGACAACTACAATTACGTGACCAAACTTAATAATAACAGATTAATTATGTTTTCAAAAATTAGTAAGCATCATAAATAAAACATAAATGAAATGTGGTAGGACTAGAACACAAGCAAACGAGCAAAGAAAAGTACAGAAATTTAGTGATTATTTTGATATAACTTTTGTTATTTAGGATTTCATATTAATATTTAGATCAACTTGGGTTGAAAGTTTAGTTGTTTTCCAAGCTTACAAATAAGTTCTTATATATATATTTCTACGGTTTTTTCTTATATTAACTCATTATTTCGGTTATATTTTTTTTTTTCATTTTTAACTTCACCTTTTATTATGAAGTAACATTTAAGACTTAAAAAAAAAAGAGATTGTTAGAATTGAAGTATTGAAAGTGTGGTTAATCTTCTCTTGGTTTGAATGTTTGATTATTGTTAAATCTCTTGAGTAAATTTTTCTCAACAGATTTTATTATTTGGTAATATATCACAATATCAACCGTGAAAATTAAAAATAACTGCAAAAATTTCAACTCAATAGATATTAGTGAAGTACATAATAAATACTAAATATAATAGATATTAAACAAGTATACTTACCTAAAGAGAATCATTTATGCTTGTTTTATATCAATTTGGCTGAACAAGAAATTTTGAAGTGAGCAATCTATTTCTTTTTCTCGTCAAAAATGAAAGGAAAGAAAAATTATATTGTAATTCCTATTTTTTGACTTCCATTTTTTACTCTCTAATATGATTTAATATAGGTCATTGATTCTTTCAAGAATAAAAATAGTAGTATATAAATTAATGATTCACACTGAGTCAAGACAAAGAATAAAAAATGGAAGTCAAAAAATAAAGTCATAATATTATTATTCGAAAAAAAAAGAAACAATAAATTAATAATGATTCATCAACTACAAGTACAAAAAAAAAGAAGGTGGAGTAGCTACACATAAAGCATGTTGAATTCAAGTTTGCTTATGGCATAGACTATGTATATGTTAGACAAAAACATTATTGTATATTAATCCTATGTTTTTCATAATTATAATATGAAATGGTAGGTTTATATTATAATATGAGACCGAGTGAATTAGAACTAGACAAATTGACAAAATTTATTTGGGATGGGGTAGTTTCGGTTCTCCAATTTTCTCAGCCGATTAATGTTTTTTCTCCGAGACCAGAGTCAAGTGTTAATATTGTTTTTTGATTAAGAAAGACACCATTGTTCTATATTATTTGTTTACATACAATATAAAGTTGGTGTCCACTAAAAGAAATTCATTTTACTAGAAAACATGTTATATTTATGGAGATTAGACATTTTAGACTTTTAATTTGAGTATATTATTTTGATTTTTTAAATTTATTGGTTAAGACTCTTCACTTATTAAATATAATTATTTATTTTGGATGGTTCGTTTAATGTACCCAATATTTGTACTTAGGTTTAATTACTAGTTTGATTTTTATACTTTTAGGTTCTAATTCATTTTAGTTATAATATTTTTTTTACTCAATTTTATTATGTGTTAAATTGATTTACTGTGATGTTAACATCGTTCAAAAGGTAATCACGTGTGAGTTGAATGTTTAATTAGTAATTTGATTCTTATATTTTTTTTCGACTTAGTTGAATTCTTATATTTTTCATGTAGAGATAATGTGACCCTTTTCTGTCATCATCAGTGGTGAAATTTGGAGAAAAAATTTAGGGGTGTCAAATTAAATTTGTTATATACAATTTTTTTTAGTTAGAAAAAAAAGTTTTTTATTTTTTCTCTTCATTTTCTCTGCTTAAAACAAACACACATAATAGTAAAATTCAAAAAAATATGACTATTATTCGCTATTATATCATGATACCAAACCATGAATATCATTTTAGATCAGCCCTTTGTACCTCAACAATTTGATTTAGTGGGTATTGTCAAATTTGAAGAGGTTTTTCTCAGATCGCGTTCTAATGAATTTTTCAATTCATTATATATAATTCTAGGAACTTTAGAAATTTGATTTTCATTGTCTTGAATTCTTGGTTCTCATGAAATTTCTCATGAAAAGTTTAGTTAACATATATGCATTTTTTTCATCTTTATCACAAACCTTCTTCTTTAAAAAAAATCAATTTTTTTACTCTTTATCATAATTTTTCTAATATAAATTTATCACATCTCACCCATTTAAAAAAAAGATAAAATTTATATTCAGAAATCACAATTATCACCATACAAGACATAACAAAACTTATACCACTTTAATTAAATAAACAACACGATATAAATTCAAAACTTAAAAAAAAATTACCATAGACAACAGAAAACACTAAATCCCTAAATTTCATAATTAAGAGTTATAATAATTGGGAAAAAGTATAATTAGGGTTCATACTAATTTCATAAAAGAATCCCTAAAATCATAATTAAGTTTATACTAATTTAAGATAAATTTAATTTGGAGAAACATCCTAAGAAGAATCATAAATCTAATATACATAAATCATAATAATATAGTAACCTTGATCTATGAGAGATCATGAGAGAATTACTTCAATATCAATCTATGTTTTCCAACCTCTAGTTTCCAATCTATCTCTTTGTATTTATTTATCCTCATACACTCATGATAATTCTTACGATGAAAAAAATCCTATAGCAAAAAAAAAATCCTAATCTCTTTTATAAATCAATATCTCCATTAATTTTTTTTTTTTTTTTTTTTTTTTTAATTTATTATAAATATATATAAAATAAAAAAAATATAAATATAAAATTTAATAAATATATATATATATATATATATATATATATATATAATAAATTTCAAAAAAAAAAAAATTGGGGAGCATCGACTTCCCTCTGTCAATGCATTATTCCGTCACTGATCATCATCCTCCACAAATCATAGAAACAAATACAAAAATCACAATTGAGTTCATATGTTCCTCTTCGATAATATATATAATACACAAAAACAAAGATCTTATATAAACAAACAAAACCTAAGTCATAAACACTAAACTTATGGTAATGACATCTCATGAACTAACTATTACTTTACATGTCATATGTTATACACTTCATGTGCCATATAAATAATGGGTACAGTTATAATTCACTGTACAATGTTAGACAGCATAAAGGAATTCCGACAAAAACTTGTCTACACTCAGATTGTCCTAAGTCTGTTTTCCCCTTTAATAAGTTTATCACTTCACTCAAAATAATCTATACATATGAAAAGTTAGTCCTTTATGCTATCTCCCACAGTAAAATATATATTTTTTCAAATGCTGAATCATTAAATTAGTACTAATATTATTATTTTATTTTATCGTACCAATTAATATGACACTCATTTTTGTAATTGTGTACTTTGTTTTGTATCGAGTTCTAGACTATGCATCATTGAAACACAAATATTAATTTGCTCACATTGTAATTGGATTTGATTTTAAAAATAAAATTTACATCAATTTACTCTCTTAATAAATGTTATAACAAACTAATTTGTGTAAAACAAGAAAAATTACTAGAGAGAGTCTAACTCATAACATATTCATATCACTTACAACTACAATGCCTTTATAGATCTTCTATTCAATCAGACTTAAATTTATATTTAAATTTAAAAAAAAAACATGACAATTAGGGATTGATTAAAAAAATCCTATTCAGAAAGTAAAAGACAAGTCACTCACCATTCTAAGATTTTCTCGTATCTCCAAGCGATATAAAATCTATGCATGAGAGTTTCTATACATACACATATAATTAACATGTGATTTTAACTGATCATCACAGACGAAAAAGGTGACAAGGAAACTAATTCAAGACAAAACTGTCCGTAAACTTTATAAAAAAAAAAAAAAAGTAAACCTTTGTAAGTTATGCACCTTATTTTCTGAAAATCTTAGCAAGAAAACTTTTATAAAATTAATAATAAGCACGAGTTAATTAACTTTCTAATTAACTTACAAAGAAAGTTAAATTTATTGTACATTGTTTTTTCTCATACAAGTTTATTTAGCAGCATTGTGAAGGTGGGAGAGAGAGCACCTCTTGATATATATGAACACCATCATCTTGAGGCAGCATCAATCTGCATTTGCAATGTGTGGTGCTCCAATTTTGCAGAGTACGACGAGAGACCAACGTTGTTGTTGATAAGTGGTTGGTGTCCCACGAACAAAGCAACATGGCCCATGAGTTTGTCTTTCCTAGAAAAGGAAGTGCCACAGGAGCACTGCCACTTCAGATCCCCGCAGTGTTTCTCATGTGTCCTAAGATCAGAGAGCACAGAGAACTGTTTCTGGTTGCATCTCTTGCACACATACATTTTCGGGCAATGGCTTCTCTTGTAATGATTCTTGGCACAAATCATAGACTTCAATGGCTGAAACTTGGCGTGCTTTTGGTTCCACCTACACCCTTCTTGAGGACACGAATATCTCTTTGGCTTCACACCCATCAAAAACTCGCTTTCCCCTTCCAACTTCCCCTTGTTCTTAATTGGGTTGCTCAATGCAGCATTGGTCTTGTACTCATCCCCATGAGCCCTCATGTGCATCCTCAAATTCGCATCACGCTTGAACCCTTTCCCACAAACCTGGCAATAGTGCGTGTACTTCGCCAACAAATCCGCAGCATCCAATTCGATTATATCACTGTTTCTTGAAACCCCTCTATACCCTTCTTCGTTAAGTTCATGTTCTTCCCTAATAATCATGTTGTTTTCAGTAATCACAACGCCTGGATCATCTTCCTTAGTGCTATTGCTATTATCGTTGTTGTTATAGCTTTCAGTAAACCAGTCCAGCGTCTCTGACTCGGTGCTAGAAAATAAACAACCCTCACTCATATCTATGGCTGTGTTATTAGCGTTTGAGTGAGGCAATAATAACTTGTTGAGGTGGTGCAGTTTGTTGGTGCATGTAGTGGTGGTGTTATTATTAATACCTGGAGAAGGGGTTGTGTGAGCCATCTGTTGGCAGGCGAACATCATTGATGAGGCAGTGACTAGGATTTCTTGGATTGTGGAGTTCATGCTGGATATGGCCATGGAAGTTGACTCGGGAAGGGTTTGATTTGGGGAGAGAATAACACCCACTAGGGTCTGCACCTCGCTCACCTTGTCCTTCAGAATAGAGAGATTGAAGAGGAGGGTGCTGGAGTGTGAAGCTGACCCAGATTCCACAGAGGGTGACACCAATTCTTCATGCTCAGGGAACATCTGAAGATGATTTTGGAAGCTAGATGTGACCCTTGAAATCATTGCTTGATTTGATCAATTGATTACCTTGTTCTTCTTTCCAACGCTAGCTGATAAAGATTGGTTCTTGATATATATATAAATATAATGTGTGAGAAGCAAAAATTAAGCAGAGTGTGTGATGGTAATAAGAGAGAGAGTGAGAGAGAGAAGTCAACTGAGAGATGAAACATGAAGTTCTTCCCCACTTACGACCTCCCTTGCATGAACCCTATCTGAAGGTGGGGTCATTGTTCATTCGAAATCCAAAAGAAATTGCAAGTGACAGACACAGACCAATGGGGTATAACTTTATTGGACTTCCCGGCAATACGTTTTTTAACATGTTGATCAATTTTTATTATATTATATATAGCTATACCTATAGGTTGCTTAGATCTATAAACCCTATCATGCTTCTATCTCTTCTTTCTAACAAACAAATATTTTTCTTTTTGCTTTTGTAATTAATTGTTGGGAACAATTTTTGTCATTATAATAATAATATTAACCCTTTTTTATAGATAAAGATTATTAAATTTTGACAACTTTTTCTGAGAATCACATTAAAGATGACAATAGAGTAATTTTGAAATATTGAGAATGAAAAAATATAAAAATGAAAAATTATTTAAAAAATAAATAAAAATCATTTTCCTTTTCTTTTGTTTATCGACTTTGAAGTGTTGATTGTAATGTTGAAACACTTGATCATCCTATGAAAAGGCAATTTACCAAGAACATAACATAATAATATGTGTTGATTCCGAAAAAAAGTTGTAACAGTCGAAAGTGATTATACAAGAACCAGAGGAATCTGAGACAGCCTTGAAAACAAAACTAAAACTATGGAGTCGAACTCAGGCACTGTTGTTTGAATCAATCCAATTAGACAAATAAAGTAAGAAAAAAAATTAATATAATATACTTATATATATATGTGTGTGCTGAAATCAATTTTGTTTCATGTTCATAACTTTCCTTTTTCTTTTTTCTTATATTCACTCCTGTAACTTGCAAGAGGTTTTGAACAGTGTCAGAAAGTGTTTGTGCAAATACCAATGGTATCTGAAATATTTGCAGTCACAAAAATAGAAACACACATGTTAGGTGGATAGAAAATATATTTAATATTATTTTGTACTTGCAGACATTTGTTTGATTTAGGATTAGGTTTATCTGGTCAACGTATTCGAAAGTTTGAATTGAAGTGTTCATAAGGAGAATCTTGTTAAAAATGAAGACATGTCAAATAGCGTCATGCATGCTTGGAAAATGCAAGAAGCAAGCTTCATAAGATGACCTAAACCGAAGGAGCCATTGCTAAACAGTCAAAACTCATGCAGCCTTCTAATTATTCATATCAGTCATGCCATCTTTCATTCCTCGTTAATATTATTACTATAAAAATATATTTCTGGGTAAAATATATAATTTTAATATTTCTGCATGCATGTATATATAGGGATTTTAAAAATGGTTTTTAAAATTATCTCCATGTGTAATGAACAAATTATTATTTTTTTGGGTGGTTTTACAATTGTCGTTTTTAAAACTTGGTAAAAGTTATTTTATAAATTTTAATGGATTATATAGCCTTCAAGTAAATTTATTTCATTCTTTTACTTTTACGAATGGTTAACATAAACTATTTTTTAAATTCAATACATTCTCAATTAATCGTAATTAATTAAATATTTTCAAAATTAAATATATTTAAAAATTTAATATTTTAAAAAACTTAACACTATATCATCAACTCAAATTTGATCAACGATATCACTTATATCAATTTTGATTGAAAGCATCATTCTCTCACTCAATCTTTGTTGATGTTTAATAGGCTAATTTTAATCAACACAGACACCATTGTTAGATGGCAAAGCGCCAACAATTAATTAGTATCTTAAGCTAACATTTTCAATCTCTTAGACTATCTTAATTCGTTCTTGTGCTCACTTCTCTCTTCTGTATGCAGGACATACACATGCTTCTGTGGGCACCTCACGCACACAAGGGACACAAAGAAAGGGGAAGAATACGTAGATAAATAGTTGTAAAAAGAAAGTATTTTTCTCATTCATCAATCAATTATGATTTTATGATTGCAAAAAACATGTATTTATATGGTTGTTCTGTTTGTAGCTAAAATAACATAACCTAGTTTAGTTAGATTACAAACTACAACAACTCCTTTAATCCATTAACCCTAAGCTAGTCATCCAATTTGTTCCATGAGTTTCTCAAACCGAGCTTGTTTCAATGGTTTCGTGAAGATGTCTGTTGTTTTTTATTCGGTGTAACAATAGATTAGGTTTAGTTTTTTTTTTTTTTATTTTTTTTTTTTTTTTTTTTCATACTTGATTTCCTAAGGAAATGAAACTTTGTTCTTTAGATCCAGAACAACCCGTCTTAAGTTTTGGTATGGACTAACTCTTAATATCCAGATTAAAATATAGATAAGATTAAAATCTAAATTTAATAAAATAGATTTTGGATTGAATATTTAATAAAATTTATTTTAAATAGATTAGATAATAACAAAAGCAAATGATTTTGGCATAGATGGATTTTTATTTTCACTCATTGTAACACCCCATTTAAAAAATAACTTTAATTTAAATGAAATGCCACACAGATAGAAATTTAGAAACAAGTCCTGGAGTATAAACGTTACTCCTTACAATATCCAAAAATGCTAGGAGAAACTAAGGCACACCGTGATGCCAGATACAACCAAGAATCCAAGGACTTAACGAAAGTTAATAGAATACTAAAGAGTAAAGCGTACATGGGCCATAGCCCTAAAGAAAAGTCCAAATAAAACATGAAGTCCAGCCCAGGTAGACTATGCAGCGGAATCATCTCTTCCCTGTTTACCTCGAGTGCCTCTCGCATCTACTCACATCAATGAATTGATGATCATCGCAAAAGGAGAAGGACCACATACAAGACAACCCAACAAGCAAACAGGGTAAGCTAGAGTAGAAACAGTTTATCAAGCAGTCACATGCTATTACACAATCCAAAACAATATTCATCAACCAATCATGTTATGACTTCTCAAGCAATACACTAGACTCAGACTCGACTCATCCGGATTACAT
>Ga0214542_1002011_pt1 | contig 42204 bp, 17 predicted proteins | sample CNSS1metaG_FD_160096 | JGI IMG/M metagenome (GOLD analysis project Ga0214542, IMG submission 160096) | Root nodule microbial communities from cowpea collected in UCLA plant growth center, Los Angeles, California, USA - CNSS1 | ecosystem: Host-associated > Plants > Roots > Nodule | place: USA... | reverse complement strand
AGCCAAAGTTTTGAAGATTGACTAATTCTAATTTTCACATAAAGTTAAGGGACCAAATATATATTTAACTCTACAAATATTATATAAAACATGACATTTTGAATATAATAATATCTTTACTTAATACAAGCGAAAACACATGCTCTCTCGTGCATGTGTGTTCGCATTTAATAATTTTCATACAAATTTAAGTTAAGATGAATAAAAAATATATAATTAATTTTCAAAATATACTTGTAAAATTAGAAAAACAAAATATGTACACAAAATAAATTTTTAAAATAAATGTTTAACTAAAATTTGAAAAAACCAAACTCATTATACAAATTAGGCAAATCAAAATCAGTTACGAGGGAAGAAGTTATCTTTGGTATGACTATTTTTTCCATGTATGTGAATTGCGTAATTAGATTTAAAATTAAACTACAATTTGATTACAATCTCATCCAATTAGGAAATTAATAGTTAATTAGTTACGAACACGTATATAACCAACCATAAATGTCTTGTGGTGTAAATTATTTAGTTTCTCATAAATAATGGCGTTAATTATTTTATGTTTCTTATTTTAAAAACATTAAAATCATCCCAACTAAAAGTAAACCATAGAAGTAGAGGGAGTGATTTCAGTTATTAATGAAATCGGCATTTCCACACGTTTAAAATTTGTTATTTCGACAATTAGTAATAATTTCGATGTATTGTGTTTTACAAATAAAATATTCATTAATACGATATTATAAGTTGATTATATATATATATATATATATATATATATATATATATATATATATATATAAATTAAATATAACTCTTTTTTTTCTCTTTCTTACTTATCTCTTCCACGTTAAATTCATGATTTGCCATCCTGATTCTACTTAATTGTTGGATCCACACAAAAGAGTAGATTACGACTAATATCTGGATTTTACTCGGTCACTCATTCATCCTTTTAGTTCAAAATTATAAAATATTTATTTTCTTAATCCCGTACAATCACATGTCTCATAAAAAATAATTTTAAACTAATATAAAAGAAATTATTTTCACAAGTTTTTCTTGACGCAAATCTCAATTCGTCCAATGAAAGGCATAAACAAAGATTCTCGCTCAACATAGCTTTGGCTTGTTGAGCGAACGAGTACTCGAACTAAAATTCCCCAAAACTTGTACAATGTCCACTTTCCTCATCCAACAAAAGTAAACTTGAGAGTTTTTTGAAATTTTAGTTTTGGTTGGTGCCTAGTGCCATAAAATCACGGCCAATGACACCTAACTTGTGCCTAACGATCTAAATCCTTGGAACTCACTATAATTTAGTTTCTCCTCGGCAACCAACGCTTTTGAGATCTCGCTAAATGAAACTTTAAACAAGACAAAAATTTAGTACAAAATAAATTAAGTTAAAATGATCAATTCTCCCAATTATCCTTACTTAAATTGGTAACTAAAATATTACAAAAAAAATTAGAAAAGAAAGATTCTACTGAGTAAATAGAAACTTACTCTATTTTGAAATCAAATTAGTTTGGAATATTCATTAATCCTTGAGTTACAACATGGTGCAATCAAATTCTGAAATGGATGAAGATTTAAAGGTGGATTTAATTGAAAATGGAAAAAGGAGTATGACTATGCACGGAAAGAGTAAAAAACATAGACTCAAAAGTGCATATTCCTATCTCTTTCTTTCCTTTTATTTTTATTATTTTATTATTATTATAAACTACTTTACAATCTCAACGAATTTAGGTAAAAAGTATTACTTCTTATGCGAAAGGAAAAAAAAAAAAATTTACAAATGAACATTTGTTTTCTTAGATCTCAATTGAAAAATTTGTTTAGATACGATCAGTAGACAAATCTAAAAGCAATTTAAATATATTTTCTTCTCTTAATAATTTAATTGATCTTTTAAAAAGAAAAAAAATAAGGAAAATCAAAACTTGAATAATATCTCAAATATGATAATTGATGCTAATATTAGTACGATATGGTGATTAAGTCTAATAATATTATTTTAATAAACATAACATATTCTTAAATAATTATTATTTTTAAAATTCAGAGAACATTAGTTATATATTTTTTATATAATATTTAATTAAGTTACTTAAATATATTGATGATGGTTAAATTTATTATTTTTATGTAAAATGTATATAAAAACTGCGTAAGTGCTGGAAGTCTTAACTAATTTTTTTTTTTCTTTGGGTATATTATGTAATAAAAGAAATTAAAATATAGATAGCATCTCATTGTTATTGTTACCTACTCGGAGGGAAGCCACGAAAGATAGAAACCGTGTCTGTCGGTGGTCCACCATTTTTACATGTTCTATACACGTCTACCGGTCACACCCTTCAAACTACGTCTAATTATGAATTATTAAGATTGTAATTTTATAATAATAATAATAATAATAATAATAAATTTAAATATATTATAAAATTTTTTAAATGAAATTTATAAAATCTTTCAGAAGTATATGTTCAATTTACTAGTAGAGTGATTTAAAAAGAATTATTCTTCACAATTTTAATCTTTTGTATTTTTTTTTTACTTAAGTAGCAATAAAATATAAGCTACTTAATACAACAATTAGATTGAAAGAGAATAAAATACTAGACGAAAAATGAATCTTTTATTTATTTATTTATTTTTGAAAATCTGGATTTCTTAGATGATATAAAAGATGGTAAATGTAAAATGTTCTTAAATAATCAATATATTTCTCTTCTTAATTATTTAGAGGAAATAAAATATTTTTTAGTAAAACTAACATATAATATTAGATTTAGAATATATTTATAAAAATTAAAATTATAACATACAATCTAAAATTTTATATTCCGATTGAGTAGATAATTAAAAATAAACTTAAAAGGAATGAGATAATTGTGAGAGATTCTTCTAATAATTATAAAATTACGTGAAATATACTTAATTTTAGAGATAACAGAGAGAGTATGGAAAATCAGAATGTGATACTTCACATTGTTGAAATTTCTTTTAAAAGAAAGAAATTGTGAGAAAACAAAAGTCTAATCTACACTCTGGCATGCAATCAATCTACAAACAACAAGGCTAATCATAAGACAAATGTCATAAATGAAATGGAATTTAGTTTAATTCATACAATTAGAAATAAGATGGGAGGTGGGACCCTCGTAAATACACCAATCTGAAAGGGTATTTTAGTTATTTTATATGATCCTCTGGCTCCCCTTAACTGTCTCAAACTCGTTGTTGATCATATTTTCATACAGAGTGTGTGTATATATATATACATACAAAGTGTGTAGAGTCCAAATCTAAATCTGAGAACTACCATTTTCCATCTTCCTCTTTCTGAAGAATTTTTTTCTTGCCTTCGTCTTTTCTCCTTTTTCGCTTCACTGGTCTACAATTCGTAAGTTGTTTTTCTTATTCCTCTGTTTTCCCCTGTTTCTCTCTCTATTTCTGTATCATCTGGGTGCCGCTGGCCCCATTTGGTGTTTCTGAAATTTGCTGCGTAAATATTTGATATTTGGGCTAATGCGCGATTTTTTGTGATCTGGGTGATGCTCTTTTTGTTGGATCTGTGATGATTATGAGGGTATTTTTGTTTGGTGATTCCCTTGGGTCTTGATCCACGTGATCGTTTCGGTTTAATGTTGTGAAATAATCAGATCTGTGCTTGATTTGTTATTCTTAGCAATGGTAATTGGTTTGTGACGATTTCATTGCATTTCGTAGCGTTAGTGTGGAATCTGAGTCATATTTTGTTTATTAATGTCTTTTTATTATGACCTTGTTTATTTGTTTATTTATTTATCTACCTTTTGTATTCATTACCAAGGTAGAGTTGAAGTTTAACTATTTCATTGTTCGTTGTTTTCCTGAAAGTTGGTTGCAGAATAATAACGATAACAATTCCCTTGTCTGTTTTTGTTTTTGTACTTTTGATCTCTAAGAAACCGGATCAAGAATATATGTTCCCATAATCCCATGGTTGTTTTGTTTTACTCTTTCCATTGGACTTGTGTGAACCTGCTATACCCTCTGGATCATTTCATTTACCATCAAATGGACACTATCCTCATGGTTCATTTAACCCTGCACACAGGGCAGGGAGGTTTCAAACTATCACCTCGTGCAATGCTGAAGATTACCATAACATCTATCGTCGTTGGTTGATTTCCTCGTGTTACTCTCTTAAATGCTTATGCTAAACTGGCTAACCTTTAATGGGGCTGTCTAACTTAAACTTATCCAAAATTGGGGTTCTGATTGCAAATCATATTTGGAGTTTCACCTTAATATGATGCAATCACCTTTAATGGGATTCTTTATCATGCATATTTCCACAGTGGAGCCCCCATTTGATGGGATAACACTAGAAAGAAACTGAACCTATGGTACTGTATGTAGGTTTTTACCCATTTGTACTTTGGATAAGTTAGGCAATCCTTTGCTTGATGTGTGATTTAATACAAAATGGATATTTTGTTCTTACTTTGTTTATTTTTTGATGATTGTGATTCTGATATGAATTTTGGGATTTTCCCTTATTTTTATTGTAGAAGTTGGTTGACATGGCTACGCATACACCAAAAAATATCCTCATTACTGGAGCTGCTGGATTCATTGCATCTCATGTTGCCAACCGGCTTATCAGGAGTTATCCCCAGTACAAAATTGTTGTTCTTGACAAGCTTGATTACTGTTCAAATCTGAAGAACCTCATTCCTTCAAAATCATCTCCCAATTTCAAGTTTGTGAAGGGAGATATTGGGAGTGCTGATCTTGTCAACTACCTACTCATTACCGAGTCCATTGACACAATAATGCACTTTGCTGCTCAAACCCATGTTGACAACTCGTTTGGCAACAGCTTTGAGTTCACCAAGAACAACATATATGGCACTCATGTCCTTTTAGAAGCTTGTAAGGTAACGGGCCAGATCAAGAGGTTCATCCATGTGAGCACTGATGAGGTCTATGGAGAGACAGATGAGGATGCTGTTGTTGGAAACCACGAGGCTTCTCAATTACTTCCCACGAATCCTTACTCTGCAACAAAAGCTGGGGCAGAAATGCTTGTCATGGCATATGGCAGGTCATATGGGTTACCTGTGATCACAACACGTGGGAACAATGTTTATGGGCCGAATCAGTTTCCTGAGAAGTTAATTCCAAAGTTCATACTCCTGGCCATGCAAGGCAAGCCTCTTCCAATCCATGGGGATGGTTCTAATGTAAGGAGTTATTTATATTGTGAAGATGTTGCAGAGGCTTTTGAACTTATCCTGCACAAGGGAGAGGTTGGGCATGTTTACAATATTGGTACTAAGAAGGAAAGGAGAGTTATTGATGTTGCCAAAGATATATGCAGGCTTTTTAAGATGGACTCAGAGACTAGTATAAAATTTGTGGAGAACAGACCATTTAATGACCAGAGATACTTTCTTGATGATGAAAAGCTGAAGGTCTTGGGTTGGTCTGAGAGGACCACTTGGGAAGAGGGCTTGAAGAAAACCATGGACTGGTATATCAACAATCCTAATTGGTGGGGTGATGTCAGTGGTGCATTGCTTCCTCATCCAAGGATGCTGATGATGCCCGGTGGATTGGAGAGACACTTGGATGGAACTGATGAAGAAAAACCTGCATCATATGTCTCAACTAATACTCACATGGTGGTTCCATCATCCAAGAATGTTAGCTCTTCTCAGAAGCCTCCTCTGAAGTTCTTGATCTATGGAAGAACAGGTTGGATTGGGGGTTTGCTGGGGAAATTGTGTGAAAAACAAGGGATTTCCTATGAATATGGAAGAGGGCGCCTAGAGGATCGTACATCACTTGTGGCTGATATTCAGAATGTGAAGCCTACTCACATTTTTAATGCTGCAGGAGTGACTGGCAGACCCAATGTTGATTGGTGTGAATCCCATAAAACAGAAACCATCCGCACCAACGTTGCTGGGACTTTAACATTGGCTGATGTCAGCAAAGAGCATGGAATCTTGATGATAAATTATGCTACTGGGTGCATATTTGAGTACGATGAAGCTCATCCAGAGGGTTCTGGCATTGGCTTTAAGGAGGAAGACAAACCCAATTTCATGGGTTCTTTCTATTCCAAAACTAAGGCTATGGTAAGCTCACTTACATGTTATTGCCTCATTCCCTTCCGTTATTCTTGCAATTATATCTTATAATTGGATGTAAATTTTTATCAGGTTGAAGAGCTCTTGAAAGAATATGACAATGTGTGCACCCTGAGGGTTCGCATGCCAATTTCATCCGACTTGAGTAATCCACGTAACTTCATCACCAAAATTTCTCGTTATAACAAAGTCGTCAATATTCCAAACAGCATGACCGTTTTGGATGAACTTCTGCCTATTTCGATTGAGATGGCGAAGCGAAACTTGAGGGGCATCTGGAACTTCACAAATCCTGGGGCAGTGAGCCACAATGAGATTCTTGAGATGTACAGGGATTACATTGATCCAAGCTTCAAGTGGGCCAACTTCAACCTTGAAGAGCAAGCTAAGGTGATCGTGGCTCAACGGAGCAACAATGAGATGGATGGAACCAAATTGAAGACAGAGTTCCCTGAGCTTCTTTCCATCAAGGAATCACTGATGAAGTATGTCTTTGAGCCAAACAAGAAAACTGCTTAAAAGCATTAAGCAGTTTCACGATTTAGACATTACAGGTTATGCATTTTTGTAGCGGGCTACATAGATCACTCATTATTTCATTGTTATGTCATTGGGTTTTGATAAAAACCATATTGCAAAACTAGCCGATGTAGTTCTTGTTGTCTTAGCTATAAGTGCTTCCAGTTTCAGCATATAGTTGCATCACGTTACTTTGTTTAGAAGGTGGCAAGTATTATAATTGTGCCAGATGTGGTTTCTAAGTTAACATTTCAGCTGCTTTATTCTAGTTTGTAGGATTTCTATTAGAGCAGCTTTAGATAATATAGAGGTTTTGGTACTTAAAAGCTTATTCGTGCAACTTTTGCATCTGGAAAACATGTATTCTTTTATTGCTCATATATTATATCGTTTTTCTGGGGTATGTAGTTATGCTTGTATGGCATTTGCATGTATATTATGCAGTGAAATGGATGTTTCTGAGATATTCATTTAATTTCCTCCTGTTAAGAGTAAAATATTATGTTGTAAAACTATTAAAGACATGGAAAATACCAAGTAGGTACAGAAAATGTTTGGAATGGGAATTGAACCAGAGTAAGATTTACATGGTTATGGGAAATTATCTAATTGAGTTAGACTTATTTTTTAAAAAGAATAAGCTGTAAGAAAAGAATAGACTGTGAGAAGGAGTTAGATTTCTAGAAAGAAGAATAAACTGAGGTTGAGTTACACTTTTACTTTTTTAAAGAAGAATAACAAGGTTGTGGTAGTTACTTCACAGTTTTACATGTGAAAATATTAGGTGATACATTATTTATCATTTAACTAGTTTAATTATCTCAACATCCATATTTTGTAATAATGTGTGTGATAATGTATTACTGATAAATTTTTTTAACCCTACAAAATTTAATGCTTTATTATTCTTGAATTGTAACACAAACGAAGAAAATAAATTGTTGCTTCTGGTGGCTCTTTTACCTGCCAATTTTGCTCCCTGTTCTTTCAGGTTTTGCGCGTCCAAAGCAGAGAAAATAATAATAATAAAAAAAAATGGAAAGACCTTTTTCTAAAGTCGATGCTCTACAAGGGTTTTATTTTCATTCTTTAATCTTACCCTCGATTTCTATTTTGTTTAAGTTTATTCTCAGATACTTAGTTTGACTTGTATTTCTTGACTAAGTACAGGGATTAAATTTTGATATTGACTTGTCTCTCTTGGTCAAGTTTCGAAATTAAATTTTAATGATAGTGAAGATCTTCGATACATTAATTTTTACTTTCAATGATGGTTAATTTTTTATGTAAATTAATTTTAATGGTAATCAAATAAACTGTAATACAAATTATTAAAGTTTATTAGGCCAAAAATTGTGACCAGCAGCTTCATTCTAGTTTACTAGGCTGGCGTGATAACTATAATAATTAATTTAATGATAGTAATTGAAGTATGATACTAATTATGATATTACCACTATAAATATTGTTTAATAATTCTAATAGAAAATTACTTTGTTTCATAATTTGGATCACAATTAATTTAATTTCAATTAAAAAGATATCATATATCTGTCGTGAAAAACGAGTTATTAACATAAACAATTTGATTATCAACTAAACATATCTATAAAAAATTCATTTTAACATTTGTACATAATAAATAAAATAATTTTTGGTAACAATGTTTGATTGATAAAAACAAGTATTAACTACTATAAAATATTAAATAAAATTAAAAGAAAAGAAAGAACTTTAAGTATAAAAAAAGAAGGAATGAAAAGTTGAAGAAATACATTTGAAAACAAATAATTTTATAAATAATTATTGTGTCAGGATGTTTTCACATAACTAAATGTTTTATAAATGTATTAGTTTTAAACCTGTATTTACGCACGGTTGGTGTTTGTTTGTGTGTTTATTAAAAAAAATTTAGAGACCGAGAAAAGAAATAATAAATATTTTTGAGTTTATAATTAAGTTTTGAATAAACACTACTAAAAAAACTTATATTTCTTGCCAATTTTGTTTTGAATTTTTTTTATAGGAAATACTTATAAATTTTGTTATGAAAAAAAGATTTGCAGGAAATTACTGTCAATTTTTTTGCAAAATATTTTATATAAAACACTTTTCGCAACAAATTTTGTAAGAAATACTTGCGAATTTTATAATTTTGTAGGAAATAATTACCCACGAAAGAATTACCTACCAATTAAAATTCTTATAAAAAATAGCAGGAAAAAGCCTTTTCTTGCAAATTTTTTCAACAAATTTGCAAGAAAATTCCCATGTAATATGAGAATTTGTAGTAGTGAGAATCAATGTGAAAAATAATGTATAGGTTTAAAAAGTCAATATATCTATAAAATATGTAAATAATAGATTTTTGAAAAGAACAGAGAAGGGTAAAACATGTACAAAGGTATATAATAGACTCTCTAAAAATACAAAGGATGCATGCAAAAATATGTAGAGTATACTCATTAAAAATAAAAATTAGTGTATGAACAAACTAACGTAGTTTTTCTAGACTTGTTTAATGTGTATTGCTAAATTCATCTAATAAGTGCATTGATAAACTCATCTTATGTTCGTTGTTAGATTCATCTAATCAATATATGGATACACTCATTTAATGTGTATTGTTAGACTTGTCTAATCATATGGACATGGACAAACTTGTGTGATGTATATTGTAAGACTCGTTTAATCTGAGAATTGATAGAGTCATCTAATGTGTATTAATAGACTCATTTAATATGTGTATGAATAAACTCGTCTAATGTATTATTAGACTCGTCTAATTAGTGTATGGAGAAATTCGTCTAATGTGTATTGCAAGACTCATGTGATCAATGTATGAACATATTCATCTAATGTGTACTCTTAGACTTATATAATCAATGTATGGAATGACTAATCTAATATTTTTTTTATATACTCATCTAATTAGTGTATGAACATATTCATCTAATGTGTATTGTTAGACCTGTCTAATGTTTTCTCTATACTCATTTAATTAGTGCATGAACCGACTCTTCTAACGTATATTGCCAGATTTATCAATAAGTGAATTGAAGGACATACTAGACTCGTCTAATTTGTATGTGAAAAAACTTGTCTAGTGTATATTGTTAGAGTCGTTTAATCAATACATGAACGATTCATCTAATGTCTATTGCTAGACTCGTGTAATCAAGACACTAACTAATGTTTTACATAATAAAAATATAAAAAATATTCAACAATAATGTAGGGGTTGGCCAGTGTCATCCCGACCCAACCAGGACGCAGGAACGACCGACACCATCTCAGCTAAACCAGTGGCCGGCCACATCTCGGCCAAATGGTGGATGCTGAAGGGTAGCCTCTTTGCACAACAGCGCGATAGGGGCATTGGCAAGACAAGAAGACCAGGTATATCTCGGCCTAGTTGGTCGTGTATATCCCGGCCCAATAAGGCTATGGATGGAAAATGGAACTGTTTTGTAGAGGTGCAGAGGAGCAACGCGTAGTCTCATTAAATAAGGAAAGAGCTGATCTTTGACAAAGGCATATACGAACAATCTCATTCAAAACGGAAAGAGATTATCTTTGACAAAGTGCAGACACACAATCTCAGAAAGAAAAGAACCGACACGTATAATCTTAGTCAGAAAGGAAAGAGTTGATCCTCGAATGCAAACGGCCCACAAATAATAATAACAGGTTCGTTAAGAGATTAGTATAAATTAGGGTCTAGTGAGCACATAAAGGTATGTTTTTCTCACTTTACTACATACGCCTCATATTGAATCACTATTTGACTTGAGCATCGGAGGACTTGCTGGTACCCCCACCCTCGGAGTTCATACAGCAAGCAGATCCAAGAAAAGCCCAAAGAGGAATAGTAGGAGGGTCGACACAGAGGGTTCTTGAGATCGTCTGGTTCCGTACTAAAACAGTATCGATCAGGTACATATAATAATATTTATATTATAATTTAATATAAAGAAATAAATAAAACTTTATGTTGACAATTTTTTAAAATAAAATTTATGCCAAGCGTAAATAATTTGTGTTATCAATAAAAATATATTATTTTTAAAAAATATTATTTAAAAAAAATAGAAGTAAAATATATTTTTCTAAATTTAATTTTAATAAATGACCAAGTAATAAGAAATCATAAAAGAATAAAATTTTTAAAAAATAGTGTTGAAAAAGAATTTAATATTTTAAATATAAGTTTTTTTTTAATATTTGACGTTTCAAATGTGTTTCTTAGTTCATATTGAGACATGAATGTTTCAAACAATGTAAACAACTCAAATGCTATTATGAAATACGTTTGAAATGTCAAATAAATTTAACAAAATTTGGTTCAAAGAATTAAATCCACGTATTAGTTGGGAGACAATTTGGACAAATTTTCAAAAATAAACTAATTCTAATTTTTCACTTAAGTCAACGAACCACAAGCATATTTAACCCTAAAAGAAAAAAAATTAGTATAAGAAAAAATAATTAATTTATTTAAATAATATTATTTTATAAAATAAATGTAAAATATTTAAATAATCAAATAATTATAGAAAAAGAGAATTAATACATTAATTATAGAAAAAACATAATTAATACTTTAAATATAAATCATAGGTAAAAACATAAATTACATCTCTCGATACATGTGGCAGAAAAAACAAAGAAAAAGATTAAAAGAATAATATGACTAAAAAATTAACAATTGTGACACTAGTCAAGAAAATAAACATGGGTAAGAAGGTAAGAGAGTTGAATTTTGTATTTTAAGCTTTCAAATTTTTTTGAAAACATATGATAGAATTGATTAGATGAAACTTTTAACATGACAAACACACCATTAATAATTTTTCATTGGAGAACCTTTTGATGAAAATCATTAAACATAACTTCAAGGTGACAATATAAAAAATTCTTTTCAAAACTTATTTTAGTAAAATTATCTTTCTTTGGTTAGTTTCACAACATGACGTTTAAAAAGATATAGATATTTACAAAAGGTGCTTTTATGCTATTTTTGTATAAAAACTTAGAGTACATCTAATTCTTGATCAACACAATCAAGTTCCATTAGTAGAGAAGCGATGCAAGATATAAGACAAGTATTATTTGTACTCTAGCCACTCTTGGCTATTATTTATACCACAACAACTCTAAGCTATGATCGAATATTATTTGGAGCACACTCAGTTATAGCTAAACACTAAGTATTCCTTCAAAACATATCCATCATTGGCTAGAACTTGAGTATCATTTGGACCTCGCCAGTTCTGTCTAAATATTTTGTTTGCACAACGAGTTTGATCCAAGCTATCACAAGTTTACTAACTAAAAGAGGTAATGTCGTACGATAAATACAAGATTAAGAATAGTCTTTTAAATTGTTAACAAACACAATTCTTGGTCCCAAACTAAGGCTTGGGGATTATTAAAGATTACTTAAGATTAGTTGTTGTGATTGTCATTGTTGGTCTTTATTCTTCTAAAAATCTTCTATACATAGATGTTTAAGAGAAAAGAGTCATTGCAAATATTTTTAGAGTTATTGTGAGGACATGTGAATATCTTCTACTTCCTCATTATCTAGCATTTGTTCGTGTTTAGGCTTAAAGATGAATTGAATGCATTTCTCTTATTTATGCAACTACTTATTTGATACACAACATAACTTATCAAGCCAATCACATATACCCTTTTCCCAAACTAGAGTAAAGCTTAGGGCCTAACAAGGTTGATTGTCTTCACAAGACTGTCATTCTATCTTTCCTAAAAACTTGGAAAAGAAAACTTGGAGCTTCAATAGTCACCCAAAACTAGAGAAAAATGAGGAAACCATAATCAGTCCATATCACATGTGTTGCTCGGCCTCCCTTGCAACATCCCGACCATATATTACTAATTTAAATAATTAAAATAGGGATATAAGTATAAAATCGCATTTACGATAATTCCTTTTCCCAAAACACGGGAAAAAAATTTAAAACTTTATTTCAATGCACCAATTATAAAATCCATACGACGGTCAATTATTACAAAGATTAATTGTTCATAATATTCATTACAAAATAGTTCATGAAGGAAACTAGTAAAAACTCCCATACCTGGTCCCACTCTGAATCTAAGCATCCACGTGCTTACCTACATCCACATCTGCTCCCATGTAACAAGTTATATGATCATCGCAAAACACACACATATAGGATGAGCTCAAATACAAGAAAGATAAACACAACATAAGTAATAAAGCAATTCAAATTATGACTCAAGTTAGCACCCCAATCCTCAATCCTCAACTCCCAAACCTTATATTGGACGCATCTTGATTCTACACCATTTGATGAGTACACTGATCGATCTTTGTTGCATGAGTGTCTACTCGCCCCTCCGACTACAGGCCACCACCTGATAGTCCACATGCGGGAATAAATTGCCACGGCCACATTCTGCGATACCAAGTGGAGTTTCCCAAAATGAACCGCAGTTGTCCCCAGACTACCAAACTCAATCAATTACACTGAAGAGGGCAATCTTCCGGAACCTCACCATACGAGCCACAATCTCGCACACTCCACTAGACTTCCAAAACCACCAGGCTACAACCTTGAGTGGCCACGTGTTACCCCAATACAAGTTACACTCATAATTGGGCCCCTAGCAAAGCATCGCCTCATGACATCCATCCAAAGCAGTGCAGGAATCCTCCCCGCGATCCAACTTTGCACCCAAAACCGCGTGGCACACTTCTCACGTCACTAGATGAAACTTGGATCTACATTGCCTGGCAGACACCTCACGCCGCTAGGCGCCTTCCAAAGCCTCTACCAAATCTTTTCCGCCTGGCGGGATCACATTTTCCGCCAGGCACCATGCGTTCCAACCTTCTCTGATTTTCCCTTATCACCTCGCAGCACACCCCAAGCCGCCAAGCAGCACACCCCAAGCCGCTAGGCGCCACACCAGTAACGTCACTACTATTGGTTTTTGGCACTTTGAAGCAACTTTCAAAGAACCCCAAGCACTATACATACAATCCATAACATGAAATATGCTTATCCAGTCATAATCACATGACTGGATCATAGTCCAATACAATCTTGAACAACCAAACAATATACAAAAGCAGGAAAAATACATAACCATTGCTCCAAAATATCGCACGGACAATAAAACAACAACAATAATAATGATAATAAAAAAAAACAACAATAATAAAAATAATGATAATAATTATAATAATAATAAAATGAAACAATACAAATAAAAAATAATAATAAAATAAACATAAACAATAATAATAAAACAATAATACTAATAAGATAAATTAATAAGATAAAATAATAATAATAATAATAATAATAATAATAAAATAATAAAAATAAAATAAAGCAATACTAATAAATAATAATGATAATAAAATCATAAATAAAATAAAGCAATGATAATAATAGTAAAATAATAGTAAAATAAAATAATAATAACAAAGATAAAGATAATTATAAAATAAAAAAAAATGAAAATAATAATAATAATAATAATAAATAAAAATAGTAATATTAATAATAAAAATAATAATAATAATAACAAAATAATAATAATAATAATACTATAAATAATAATAATAATACAATAAATAATAATAATAATTATTATAATAAAATAATAAAAAAAAATAATAATAATATAAATAATAATTATTATTATTATTATAGTAATAATAGTAATAAAACAAAATTTTAAAAATAAAAATAAAAATAATAAAAATAATAATAAAATGAAATGAAACAATAATAATAAAACAGTAATATTATTAAAATAAAATAATAATAACAACGATAAAATAAAGCAATAATAATAAAACAATAATAATGATAATAAAATCATCAATAAAATAAAACAATGACAATAATAATAATAATATTAATAATAATAAAATAATAGTAAAATAAAATAATAATAATAATAAAGACAATTATAAAATAAAATAAAATGAGAATAATAGTTATAATAATAAAAATAATAATAAAAATAAAAATAGTAATCCAAATAATAATAATAAATAAAATAAAATAATAATAATAATAATATAAAGAATAATAATTATAATGATAATAAAACGAAATTTTAAAAATAAAAATAATAATGAAAATAAATGCAATAATAAAATAAAATGAAGCAAGGATAACAAAAGAGTAATATTAATAAAATAAAATAATAATAATAATAATAAAATAATCAATAAAACAAAACAATGATAGTAAAAATAATATAATAAAATAATAGTAAAATAAAATAAAATAATAATACTAATAAATATAATTATAATATAAAATAGAATGAAATTAATAATAATAATGAAAATAATAATAATAAAAATAATAATAATAATAATAAAAAATAAAAAATAAAAATGATAGTAATTGTAATAATAAGAGTAAAATAAAATAAAATAAGAAAAATAATAATAATAAAAAGAATAACAATAATAATAATAGAAATAATAATAATAATAATTATTATAATTATAATAATAATAATTATTATTATAATGATAATAATAATTATTATTATAATTATAATTATAATTATAATAAAATAAAATAAAATAATAATAATAATAAGTAATAATAAGGATAATAATAATAATAATGGTAAAATAAAATAAAATAAATAATAAGAATAATAAGAATAATATTGAGTTTGTTGTGTTAAGAAGAAAAACTCTAAACATCTCGTCAAGCCAAAAAGAAAAATCATGATAATCATAATAATGATTGGGTCACAAAAGCTAAAAAGAAGAATCATGATAATCATAGCAATGATTGAGTCACAAAGAGAACTCAATACAACGGAAACTACAAACACACACACACACACACACACACACTCTCTTTCTCTAAAACCACATACGACAAACACCAAGAAGTTAAACGATACAAGAATTTGATTCAGAAGAAAGCTTTCATGCATCAGTATATAACACAATTGCATATAATATCATTAAAATAGGAAATGACAACTCCCGTAACCTGGATTTCCCACTCTATTTGCGCTCCTAACGTCCCTTCTTGGCCCAAAATTGCGCCTTAGGTCTTTTCTCCTATACTTGGGTGCACTTCTCCTCTCCAAGACTTCCCTTTGGGATTCAATTTTGGTGTTTTGGAAAACCCTCTTAGGCAGCCACACGAAAATACATCTTCTCATACACCACCTTTACTCACTCCTTAAGCTTTCACCCTAGTAATTACTAGGGCTATTTCATGCTAGTCAAGGTTCAAGACTTGAACCCAAGTCCCCCTGAAACATACCAAGTGTGTCTAACCACTTGAGTTACCATTGCTCCTTTGTCATAATTCTCCGCATTAATTACTTTATAGATTCCTTCCCTCACATTTATTAAATAAATATTTATTTATTTACTTAATTTTCTCGGATCTTACATTCCCCCTAACTTATAAGAATTTTCGTCCTCGAAAGTTGCACTTACCCTAATACAACTACAGCTATGATTACCTCGTGAGGTCCTCCGTTTCCCACATTTTCTCATGCGTAGCTTCATCCCCAAGAACTTTCACTGTCCGGATCTCCTTCCCTCTCACCTTCATGACCTAAGAATCCAATATTCTCACTGACCTTACGTTTAGAGTCAAATCTTTTCTGATCTGAACCTCATCCTGATCTGAACCTCATTACCCTCTAGTATTTGAGTGGAACTTGCAATGTATTTCTTCTTTGTGACACGTGAAACACTTGATGGAAGTTCGCCTGGTGTGGTGGTACAACAATCTCCTATGTGACCGAACCGATCATCTAGTAAATTTGTTACTGCCCGATAAACTTTCGAGTCAACTTTCTAGATTGATCGATCTTCCAATGCTTGTAGTTTGGGTAACCCCAAGAATCACCTACTCTAACACTTCAAACTCTAATGACTCTCTCTTCTTATCTACGTTTAACTTATGTTTCTTCTGTGTCGCGTACCTCCGATCCTAGATGAAGCTAACCTTCTTCATTGTCTGTTGTAACAACTTAGTCCAAAAGTACCCAACTCGCCGTCCTGATACCCGCACACTGGCGTTCCGCCCCTCTTACAATCTAACACCTCATACGTTGTCGTTCTGATCTTAGTCCATACTTCACTTGAAGGGTTTAACTTACCAACTTCTCCTTCAAGATCCACCAAAACTTGCAATCATTCATGTGTTTATATTGAGTCCTTACCATTATGTCTTCAACAACTTTTTCACCTACTTCTCTTACTTCTCATTCCCTATAAAACCATCCAATTAGGAACTATTGGCACCAACTCTACTTCAGATACTAATGCAATAAAGAACTTCACCACTCCAAGGTGAAATTCTAGTACCCACCTCAAAACATGTCTAGGACTCTTCTACCATTAAGATCCTTTGTGTCTATTCTTCGCTTGTCTTTGCTAGGTAACTCTAGTTCACATAACACTCTGCCTTCACTTTTCTGCTTGATCCACCATTGGTACACCATCGTCGATTTATCTCTTTGGATCATTGATCGCCACTTTGTTGGGGATCGCATCGTTCTAGGATGAGATTGGAAAATAACCTATTCACTCTTGTGTTTATGTCCCAATCTCACAAAGGACTCAATTCCATTTAACATTGGGTATGGATTCTACGATCATCCCGAGACACCACCAAACCCGAGTACTCCATACTTAGCCGCAACTGTAGCCGAAACCAACATCCTACTACCAACTCCCTCTTGTAGACAACCACAACCTAATTCCCATACTAGCGATAACCAGGAATATACAATCTTAATCAAAACCAAAATCCATACCCCAGGCACTACTTTTATGCCTTGTATCCTTGAATTTACTTATTTGCTTCAACCGATTTAGCACTATCCATTAGAGACACCCATTTATCTTAGAACACTGCCTTGTCGGATAATCTTCCAAGCTCTGTCTCAACTTAAACTCCCACTTGAGATTCTTCCTCCTTTATTCCTTTCAAGGTTTCTACCTTTTTAGCCTTAGCCTTAAACCTTCCACCACTTTCCACCTCCGATCTCAGACCTATGCTAGGATGTAATACCAATTTGACTTCTCAACTTTGTTGCATAAGCATGCGCTATACACCTCTCATTATTCTAACCTTTGAATTCAATTCCTCTCGCAAAATTTATGGTATTAATTCCAAGAACCTATTCTTGAAGATCCCTTTTACCTAACACATTGTTTCTAAGTTCCAACATCACTTTTCAGCTCATCAAACCAAACTTAGCTTTCCTTGTCCACCAATATATCCTTCTTCATATTCGTATCTTCGATCAAAAGACTACCTCAAAGGCCCTACCCAACCCTCGCAAGACAAGCAAGTCAAGTTTGGCAATGAATATGCACTCCTTTGCCACTCCAGACAACAAACACATACCACAAAAGTGCAAACCTAATAGGAAAAGGTATAAGAGACAAACTCAACCTATAACTTCTCTCTCTTTTACCAAAACCTTTAGAATTAAGAAAAAAAAAACTTTGATATAGTCATGAGTGTGCACCCTCATCACTCTTACCAAGATATTTTTTGTTCTTAATGCTTCCAGTTTGACCATTCTGCGCAGTCCACAATCAATAATATGATTGATAGAGTGCCAGTCCATTCCTATAAGGTTCCGAACCGAAACACGACAAGCTCACTCCCCAAGGCCCAAAAATCATTTGAAAACCATTGCTTTGATATCAAATGTAACATCCCAGCTGAATATTACTAATTTAAATAATTAAAATAGGGATATAAGTATAAAATTGCATTTATGATAATTCCTTTTCCCAAAATGCGGGAAAATTTAAAACTTTATTTCAACGCGCCAATTATAAAATCCATATGATATTCAATTATTACAAAGATTAATTGTTCTTAATATTCATTACAAAATAGTTCATGAAGGAAACTAGTAAAAACTCCAATAGTTGGCCCCACTCTGAATCTAAGCATCCACATGCTCACCTGCATCCATATTTGCTCCCATGTAACAAGTTACATGATCATCGCCAAACACACACACAGATAGGGTGAGCTCAAATACAAGAAAGATAAATACAACATAAGTAATAAAGCAATTCAAACTATGACCCAAGTTAGCACCCCAATCCTCAATCCTCAACTCCCAAACCTTATATTGGACGCATCTTGATTCTACACCCTTTGATGAGTACACTGATTGATCTTTGCTGCACGAGTGTCTACTCGCCCCTCCAACTACAAGCTACCACCTAATAGTCCACACGCGGGAATAAATTGTCACGACCACAATCTGCGACACCAAGTAGAATTGCCAAAAAAGAACCGCAGTCTGTAGTTGTCGCCAAACTACAAAATCAATTAGTTACACTGAAGAGGGCAATCTTCCGGAACCTCGCTGTATGAGCCACGATCTCGCACACTCCACTGGACTTCCAAAACCACCAAGCTACAACCTCGAGTGGCTACATGTTACCCCAATACAAGTTATACTCATAATTGGGCCCCTAACAAAGCATCGCCTCATGACATCCATCCAAAATAGTGCAGGAATCCTCCTCGCGATCCAACTCTGCACCCAAAACCGCCTGGCGCACTTCTCACGTCACTAGATGAAACTTGGATCTAGACCGCCTGGCAGACACCTCACGCCGCTAGGCGGCCTACGCTTTCCAGAGCCTCTACCAAATCTTTTTCTCCTAGCGGGATCACATTTTTCGCCAGGCGCCATGCGTTCCAACCTTCTCTGGTTTTCCCATATCACCTCGCAGCACACCCCAAGCCGCTAGGCGCCACACCAGTAACGTCACGACTACTGGTTTTTGGCACTTTGAAGCAACTTCTAAAGAACCCCAAGCACTATACATACAATCCATAACATGAAATATGCTTATCTAGTCATAATCAAATGACTGGATCATAGTCCAACACAATCCTGAACAACCAAACAATATACAAAAGTAGGAAAAATACATAACCATTGCCCCAAAATATCGCATTGGCAAAAAAACAACAACAATAATAATGATAATAATAATTAAAAAAACAACAACAATAAAAATAATGATAATAATAATAATAAAATGAAACAATACAAATAAAAAAATAATAAAATAAAATGAAACAATAATTATAAAACAATAATACTAATAAGTTAAAATAATAAGATAAAATAATAATAATAAAATAATAAAAATAAAATAAAGCAATACTAATAAATAATAATGATAATAAAATCATAAATAGAATAAAACAATGATAATAATAATAAAATATTAATAATAAAGATAAAGATAATTATAAAATAAAATAAAATGAAAATAGTAATATTAATAATAAAAAAATAATAATAATAAAGTTGTCAAAACGGGTCACCCGACCCAACCCGGCTCGGCCCGCAACGGGTTGGCCACTTAGTGGGTCAACCCAACCCGACTCACTTATTAGCGAGCCAAAAAAATTAGAACCCGACTCACTACGTGTTGACGGGTTAAACGGGTTGACTCACTAACTCAATTAAAAAAAACACACAATTTTTTTTCTTCAATCCTAAGAAAACTAAATTTATAATTCCGATTAAAATCTAAATAAATTTCAATACAATCCAAATAAAATTCCAAATTATGTTAAACTCCAAATACAAACCAAAATCACAAAAATATAAATTACTATCGAACATCAAGTCATTCTTGTCACTTATCAAACTATAGTATTAGAGTCTTGAATGGATAAATCCACAACATTTTCTTTACCTTCTTTTATACCAATTTTTGTAAAATGATCCCAAACCTTAGAAATAGTTTGCTAGGTCTCTTACTTTCTCTACCAAAATTTGTACCCTCATTATCAATCTCTTCTACAGTTAGTGGCAAAGAATCATTCATATTATCATTAACACGTTAATCATCTACTGTTTCAGAATTCATTTTGTTATGTAATCACCACAAACATTAACTATATAAACAAACAACAAAAAATGTCAACAATTTTAAAACAAAATAAAGTATGAAGTGAAAGTGAGAGAGAATGATGAGAGATAGAAATTAGAACCGTGAAAATGATGAACAATCAAATAATGTGAAGTTTGGAAACAACAATTTCAAGACGACAACAACAAACAAAAAGATACAGTAGTGAATTAAAGAGAATAAATTTAGGTTTAGGGTTTTATTTTCTCAATATTATATATATATATATATATATATATATATTAATTTAATATTTAAAATTTATTGGCGGGTTGGCTCACCAACCCGACTCATCACGGGTTTAACCTAAATGAACCGGGTTTTTAGTGGGTTGGGTTCATTTTTAAGCCGTACTGAAATTTGTAATTTTTTTTCAACCCAACTCGGTCCGAATCCGTGATGAGTCAGATTGGCTTGCGGGTTATAACCCATTTTGACGGCTCTAAATAATAGTAATAACAAAATAATAATAATAATAACATAAATAATAATTATAATAAAATAATAACAAAATAATAATAATAATAATAATAATATAAATAATAATAATAATAATAATAATTATAATAATAATAGTAATAAAATGAAATCTTAAAAATAAAAATAAAAATAATAATAATAATAATAAAATAAAATGAAACAACAATAATAAAACCGTAATATTAATAAAATAAAATAATAATAATGATAAAATAAAGAAATAATAATAAAACAGTAATAATGATAATAAAATCATCAATAAAACAAAATAATGATAATAGTAATAATAATAATATAAATAAAATAATAGTAAAGATAATTATAAAATAAAATAAAATAAAATAAAATGAGAATAATAATAAAAATAATAATACAAATAAAAATAGTAATACAAATAATAATAATAATAAATAATAATAAGAATAATAAAAATAATAGTAAAACAAAATTTTAAAAATAAAAATAAAAATAAAAATAATAATAAAATAAAATAAAATGAAGCAATGATAATAAAACGGTAACATTAATAAAATATATAACAATATATAAAGGGGATTCCCCTTTTTGTGTCCACATTTCAAAATACCAATTTTACCCTTTAAATATAATAATTTATTAAATTTTTAAAAATTGACCGTTATTTTTACAAATTTTTGATAAAACCGGCTATCTCTGTTTCTTTTCTTCTTATTTATTTATCAATGGTTATTCTTTCATCTGTTCAGATATATTTCACTTACTTATATATTAACTTAATAACATTACAATATTATTATCTACTTATATAATATTACGCATATTTAAAAAATACATACATACAGGCTCGATAGCGCCTGTATTTATGCTAGTAAAATAATAATAATAATAAAATAATGAATAAAACAAAACAATGATAATGAAAATAATATAATAAAATAGTAGTAAAATAAAATAAAATAATAATACTAATAAATATAATTATAATATAAAATAAAATAAAATAAATAATAATAATTAAAATAATAATAATAATAAAAATATTAAAAATAATAATAATAATAAAAAAATGATAATAATTGTAATAATAATAGTAAAATAAAATAAATAAGAATAATAATAATAATAATAGAAATGATAATAATAATAATAATTATTATAATTATAATTATAATTATAATAAAATAATAAAAATAGAATAAAATAATAATAATAAAATAAAATAATAATAATAAATAATAATAAGGATAATAATAATAATATTAATAATAATAATGGTAAAATAAAATAAAATAAATAATAAAAATAATAAGAATAATATTAAGTTTGTTGTGTTTAGAAGAAAAACTCTAAACATCTCGTCAAGCCAAAAATAAAAATCATGACTTCTCCTCTCCAAGACTTTCCCTGTGTTCATATATACACCCACAATAAATTAAATAATTAAAACATCACATTAATGGCATACACAAGACTTGAACCCAAGTCCCCCTCAAACGCACCAAGCATGTCTAACCACTTAAGCTACCATTGCTCCTTTGTCATAATTCTCCGCATTAATTACTTTATAGATTCCTTCCCTCACATTTATTAAATAAATATTTATTTATTTACTTAATTTTCCCGGATCTTACATCCATCTCTATGGCTGCTATTCTCAAGATTGCAAAGCACCAAATTTACCTAATTTTTCTCTCTTTGGACCCTTTCATCTTCAACCAATAGTGCAAGTGTGAGTCAATGTAGTTAAAATCGAGATTATGGTTAGGATAGTGAGGGGTTTATAGAATCGCAAGTTGTAAAATCGTAACGCGAATCATAGATTTTACTTTCTACAACAAAAATGACAAATCATTAAAATAATTCAATTCATTAGTCAATACATCATCAAACTTAAGCTTACAAAATAATTCAATTTGGTTCTTTCGGTTAGTATTGTATCAACGATGTTAACTCATGTGTCATATGTCAGTTCATGTTTTTTTTTTAATTTTTAATTTTAACTTTTTTCTAATTTATAAAAAAAAATTGTCATCTTTATTGAATGTCTTGCCACGTGATAGAAAGTGTGTAATTTGGTAGTGATAATTTTTTTTTCAATGGAGCAATTTCGTTGACTAAATTTAATTTTTATATAAATGTTATACTCATATTTTTTTTATTAAAATTGATATTTTTGTTAAACATTTTTAACAAGTTTAAATTTATTTAAATATATGTTTTATATTGAACTTTATTTTTTTTAAATTTTAAATATATTTGTGTTGATACTTTGTGACATCATACTTCATTATTGTTTTTCTATTTAAATTTATATTTTAAATAATTGTATATAAATTTATGAAACTATAAAAATATTTGAAATATAAATTTATAAATGGATATAATCTTAAAATTCATTTTCATCTTTTGCTATTAATAAAGGAACACTTATTTGAAATATAAATGCATCCACTTGTTGATTAACTATCATGTGCTCACCATCATTAAGCCATTGGAGTTTGTAAGGTTGTGGGTGGGGCAATATAGTTAAAACTAACTTTTCAACCAACCTAGTGCTACAACAATTGTAACATGAGCCACTATTTACAATGAGAGAACATGAGTTTTCTAAAACTTTACATCTTGTGTGAAAGATGTTCTCTCTTTGGTTTAGTTCTTAGGGACTAGGTTGATTGTGGAGAGTTCTTCTTATCATAAGAATATACCTATTGCAAGGGTAGGCATCCTCACTTTTGTTCTTACATTCAACCCCACTTTCACTAGAGCTCTTTTCATGTTGACTACTATACACATCAACACCCTTTAAGATCATGGTTCTTTTGGTGGGGCAATGTGATGCAACATGACCTCTAGCAAGACACTTGAAATACTTAATGTCTCTAGTATGAGTGTGTGATGATGTTGCATCCCTTGGTCTTTCTTTTGCCTTTTCCCTCCCCAGGTTTTATTAGCTAGTTCTTCTTCTACCAGTTGCTTACCCCCATTATCTAGTCTTTCTTAAAACTAGAGTTAAAGTGGAGAATTTCAAACCTTTTCTCAAAAGTTGTTGCTCTACCTTGATGTAAATTTGTACTAAATCATTTAAGTCTTGGTAGGGCAACAATTTTACTCCATCTCTAATATCCAGGTTGAGACAACTAAGAAACCTAAAGATAATTGTCTCTTCTTCCTCTCTAATTCCCGCCCTCATCATATAGAGTTCCATATTTTGCTTATACTCTTCCACACTCATGTTTATATGTTGAAGCCTTTGAAGTTTGTCGATAAGCTCTCTATAGTAGTAGGAAGGTATACGCATTCTTCTTATGACACTTTTCAAGTCATTCCAATATTGGACTTCAGGAAAATTGAAGAGTCTCCTTTCTCTAACTAGGGAAGTCCACCGATACATAGCATTCCCTTGGAAGCTTATAGTGGCTAGGGCAACTTTCCTATCTTTTATGATTTGATGATACTCAAAAAGTTTTTCTACTTTAATTTCCCAATTTAGGTATGCCAAAGCATTTTGTTTCCCATGGGAATGAAGAAGGTCAACCCTAATATCTCTTGGTGCATTCTTTCTTTCACGCTCCCTTCTATGCACTCTAGGTGTTGGAGATTGGCAATTCTACTATCGTCCTTAAATTGTATGATTTGTGTGGGAGTTTTGGAGCTTTTCTTGGACCTCCTACTTTGTCTTATCTCTTCTTGCAATTTTTCTTGTTTTTCATTAAGAATTCTAAACTTTTCTTCTAAGGTAGCAAGATATTGTTCTCTCTCAGCTCTTTCTTTTTCTTTCAAAAGGGTTTCTTGCTTTTGCCAAACCTTTCGTGATTTTAGTTCCTTAGCCAAATGTTTTAAACTTGGTTGGGCCTCTTCACTAGAATCACTACCAATTTTGTAAGAAAGTGCCTTAGACATTCTTAAGGTTTTTGAAATATGCAATGCACAAACAAACTTGTATTTCAAAATTAAATTCCTTAAGATATTTAAAAAGGCTAGAGGATCTCAACTAAAAGTGTAAGGTTGTAAGGCACTTTGAACCTTGAAGCCCTTACCAACTAAAAGTGTTTGTAATATCATAAAAGAGGTTCTAGTTTCGAGATGAGATTGAGCATCAAAAACTCCTCCAAGGCACCTAACTAGGCCAAGAACTACAAGTCCAAAACAATACAATTTTACAACTCAAAAATTACAAACAAATGATGCTTGTTTCTCTCCAAGGTGTTTCACTCCTTCTTTTCTTGTCTCTTCCTTAAGGCTTCAAGATCCAATTAGGCCTCCACTTCTCCCCAAGATGCTTCCACAAGGGTTGGCAGCCTTTATGGCATTAAATGCTAACCTTCATGATGTGGAAAAGTACTAGCTCAAGTGGTTGAGAGTACTTAATTGTGTGAGAGGACTAGGGTTCAAGTTCTATGTATGCCATGTTGTGTTATTTAAACTTATTATTTTCTTCTTATGATATGTTAGGCGTGTTAAGAGAGTATGAATTTTAGATTTATAAATATTATCATGAAAGATGACTTGGTTGAGTTGGTTATGCACTTGAATTGTAATTGTGTGGTAATGAGTTCAAACCTTGGCTTGAACAAAATAACTTTCTATTTGTTAAAACCTACTTTGGCATGGATGTGAAGAGACACAGAAACTCTAGGAGGCCTGGGGAGAATTCTGGATGTGTGGCTGTCTTGGAAGGCTCATTGCAGTGGCTTGGAGCTAGTTTAAGGGGTTCACAGTGCCAACATCAAGAAGGGAGTTTAGCTTTTGTCTTGAGCAAGTAATATCCAAGTTAGGGGAGTTCGACTATGTGTTTTTAATATGAATTAGATGATTGTGTGATATGCTTGGTGATCATGATGCAATGCCTGTTATTTTCGCATGAGTTTTTTTCATATTTATGGAAATACCTAGAAACCTCCTAGCGGCGTCGAATGGACCGCCAGGCGACACATGTCACAGAACCCATTTCTGGGTGTTTCACTATGAACCGCCTGGCGGCAGTGCGTAACCCGCCAGGCGACGCGAACTGGCTTGGCCAATTGTCCCTGTTTTGATTGTGTTCTGAGAATTTTGCTACTTGAATTGGGTACTTGCTTAAAATCACAAGATCGTTTATATGCTTATGTGTTTATGGGACGAAGATTAGATGTATTCGTGATGTGTTTATGATTTCGTGAATGAATTTGGGGATGTAGGGTTCATGTTAGGGTTGGTGATGAATAAGCATTGAATTGGTAATTTATGTATGTGTTGTGTTATAGAAATAAGGTTCATAGGAATACAATATGATCTCTGTATGATGTGTGCACTGGAAATTATGTTAGTATGATGGTGGGTACTATGATTGGGTTTGATTGGGATCACGATGAGTGCAGGGAAAATCTGGCAGAACTTAGATTGTCACGTACCGCCTGGCGGTACTTAGACTAGCGCTAGGTGACACCGCAAAATAGGGATATATTTGATGAATGGGTGGAAGGATTCACGTAATAGACGTTGTTTAATAATTTTAAGTGAAACTGAATTTGTATGCAGAAGGAGGGAAAGGTAAACACATGTGTATGTGGAAAAAGATATGTATACCCTTGCCATGAGCATAAAAGTGGTTGGGAAATAATAATTCGAATGTTTTCAATACGTAATTTATGCCAACCTGAGTTGCAATACAGCTATTTTATATTTCAATTGATGTGTTGTAATTTCCAACTATTTGAGTAAGGACATGCCTTGAATTGAGGAAGTATGCTAAATGAAGTGTGTGAGAGTGCAATTTAGTTGTATGATTATGGATGGATGAATGAGTTGATTTGATGTAAGGCAGTCTAGAGTGCATGCTTATTGATAATTGGCAGGTGTGATGTTGCTTTCGTTATTAAAATCTATGTGCTATATTGATAGTGTTGTGGCCGGTTGAAATTATTAAAGAGAGAGAACATACTAATACTTGCTTTGGGGATGTGATAAAATGCGTGCATTTCAATTTAGTTTTGGTGTTATGACTGGATAATTGTAATTGTACTATAATTGACATATGGAATGATTTGGGGTCTATTCAGACCTACGAGAAAGCATAAAAACCAGTAGCATCACGCTACTGGTATGGCGCCTGGCGGCATGGAGCGAGCCGTCAGGCGATAGGGTCCCAAAATAGTGGCAGTGGTCACTGTCTACGCGAGGCGCCTAGCGGTAGGGTTGGGTCCGCCAGGCGTGACGGTGTGACAGGTCTATTATAAGGCGCGTTGCGCGTGGCGGTGAGAGATGCCCGCCAGGCAATCTGGAACCATGTTCCACTTGGCGACGTGAGAGGCGCGCCAGGCGGTGTTCAGTGCAGTGTTGGTTTGAAGTGGAGGATTTCTACATGGCTTCGGATGATTGTCCTAATGCGATGCTTTGGCTGGGGGCCCAGTTACGAGTGTAACATGTATTGGGGTAACACGTGGCCACTTTAGGTTTTAGCCTAGTGGTTTAGGAAGTCCAGTGGAGTGTGCGAGATTGTGGCTCGTACGGTGAGGTTTCAGATGATTGCCCTTTTCAGTGCATCTGATAGAGTTTTGGTAGTCTAGGAACAACTCAAACTTCTGTTCGTTTTGGGGAACTCCACTTGGTGTCGCGGTGTGAGGCCGTGGCAAATTTGTACCCGTGTGTGGACTATCAGGTGGTGGCCTGTAGTCGGAGGGGCGAGTAGACACTCGTGCAACAAAGAACAATCAGTGGACTCACCCAAAGGGTGTAGAATCAAGGGTCGTCTAATGTAAAGATGGAAAGTCGAGAACTGAGAAATGGGAAATACTAACATGAATTATATGTTTGGGATGTTTTAAATTATTTCATATTGTATCTGTTTATTTTTATTTTGAGCTCACCCTATCTATGTGTGTGTGGCGATGATCATGTAACTTGTTACATGGGAGCAGATGGTGATGCAGGTGAGCATGTGGACACATAGCGTCGGAGTGGGGATCAGCGATGGGAGTTTTCTAGTTTTTCTAATCATGAACTATTTTTGTAATGGTTTAGAGAACGATTATGTTTTGCATTAATTGAACTCTGCGGTTTTTAGTTATTATTAGTGTATTGACTTTGGAGTTTAAATTTCCCGCGTTTTTCGGAAAAGAAATTATTAATAAAAAAGGTTATTCATATATTATCTAATTTTTGTTTTGTTTTAAATAAGTAATTTCTGGCTAGGACGTTACAGTAATGGTCCCCTGTATTCTCTTTTGCTTTTCAGTTTTACTTTTTACTTTTGTACTTTTTCTTTATTTTTTTCTTTTGTAGCTTTTATTCCTTCTCTTTTCTTTTGTTTTCAGCACACATAAGCACCACTACACACCAAAATTTTATTTGAAAAACTCTTTTGGATGCTCCATGGTCAGATTCTTAGACTTCTCTCTAGAGTCTCTCAGTCTATCATTTCACTTGTAATATCTCTTAAAATAGGAGAGACATGAGGGGATTAAAATAACTCCTAGGATTGAATGTTAGAATCAACATGAGTTGAATTTCCTTGTGTTGAGATTAGATGTAGCACTCTAAACTTTTGTACTGGTACTATGCTTTATATAAATGTTCTTTCATATGTTAATGATTCATTTGCTTTATACGCGTGATGAATTGATCACTCATCCTTCACTTATATAACTCGAACTAGACGAAAGCTAATTTGTTGTTAGGTGGAAGACATGCATCTACATGATTTAACTAGTTAAAGAGTCCTAATCTTAATGCAAAAGCCTCTTCACTAGGACGTGGAGAATTCACCCTGAGTTAGAATGCTTTTAGGTCCTAGGTTGTACACATAGGTCTAGGATTACCTCAGTGTACTTCCAAGAACAATGAATGAAACTTGTTAATTCAATGAAACAATAACCATGCTTAAATCTTATCCCAACACATTTTATCTTATTAAATTCTTAAATCTTAATTTTAAGTTCTGGATCATTCACCATTTTACAACCAAATATTTTAATTACAAATCAAATTAAGTATAATTTTTGATAAAGATTGATCAAATCACTATGGATACGACACTTAGTACTACAACTGAACCAGTGCACTTGTTGGTGTGTGATAAACCTCTTGTGGCCTAGAGGTTTAGTCAAACTCAATTTCCTCACTAATACTACATAATATAGCAAAGCGGTCAACCGAAGATCAATCCAAAGGATAGGCAAAGGCAAATGCATGATTTATTGAACTTCTCTTGTAGAAAAATGAGGAAATCTATCAAGTTATATCCAAACTAACACTGAAACAAAATTAAAATGTTATGCAAATGCAAAAATGCAAACTATTTGATGAAATACCTAAGTGAACTAAAATGCACCTAAGGTGTTTGATGAAAAGGTAGAACTAAATATGTATGCCAATGTCTGATTATGCAATGGAATGCTCCTAAATTCAATCTACCGATGCAAAAATGCTTCTAACACCTAAATTAACCACTGAAAACGAATCAAAACTTAATTATGAAGAATTCCAAAATCTGAAAGTTCTCCTAAGAGCACCTCACTTGTGTAGACACAAGGAAACGTTTGAACTCAAATTCTAACGCATGAATAAAAAATTTAACGATACAAAATATCTAGGAATGGTCTGTATTGAACATCGGAAAAGGAATCACTAAAAATAATTGAGTATAGCTCGATATCCTAATTAATGAACCCTAATTGATGATTTTAACGAACTTATGAACGAGCATGAAATTGGATACAATGAACTATGAATTAGATGCGGAAATGATGCAAATGCACTACATATAGTATCACGACTAAGATGAAAACATGAAACGAGCACAAACAACATGAAATCACAAAATTCGAAATCAAGGTGTATTGGAACAGAAACGTGAAACTGCACAATTGAGTAGAGTTATTCAAGTAGCTTGGTTTATGTATGATTCATCATAGATCGAGAGACATTCGATATCTAGTTAGATGACCACACATCTCTGAAATTCAAGAAGACTCCATCTGAATTTTAGTGTTGTTTCAGATCAATATCACTAAACCTTTAGCTTCCTTGAATCACACACTTAATTCAGCCAAGGAAATGAAAAAACATGATAATTGAACGGTGGAATTGAAAGAAAATCATCAATATAAAGAACAAGAATGTCTTACAAACAAATTGAATGGTAGAAAGGAGCACAATCCTCATGGTATAACTCTATGAAACATCAAAAGAACAACAAAAAATGTGTAGGAATAGTGCAGTGAAAAGTATAATATGGTTCTGCGGTAGCGGTGAATGTGTGCATAGTGGAGAGTTTATGAGAGGGAATGGATGAAGTGTGTGTATCTAGTGAATGGTAGTGTGTTTCAATTATGCTTTGCACCACATATAACTGAAATCCAGAACTTGTTACTAGTTCTACAAGTTTCTAAGACTAACTTAACTACCACTTCTATGCCTAGACTACTTTAAATTTCCACTTGAAACTTGGGTGCCAGGTTCTCCAACAATTGCCACAGCTTCTATTAGGTCATTTTCGTGTACTTAGTGATGTTTCAACATCCACATGACCTGCTTCAATGGGTGAATGAATCCAGTGGCTCATAGTAGCTCCAAATCCAATCTTCCAATAGCCTTCCACATGTTAACCTTGTATGATTCAGATTCCACTTCACTTCTTCACCTTAACAACAACATTCCTCACTCAGCTCCCTCTCAACAACTTCAATCTACATTACTAAGTATGCTACAACTAAGAAAACAAGTTAGAAAACACTAAATCAAAATATGTTATGCCTACAACTCACTTAAAAGAACTAAACGTGCAAAAACTAAGAATTAAGAGTACTATGCATCTATGGACATGTTCCAGCCATCTCAAGATCAAAACAAGTGTATTTTAATGCCCCAAAGCTTTCCCAAAAGGTGCCATCTCATTTAAAATTAAAACTTAAAAAGTCAACTCTTAGATTTCTTTCAATGCTTCCTTTGGTTAGTTGCAACCTTCCTTGATCTTCAAACCTGCATAAGAATCAAAATTCTCGCATGATAAGTGTTAAGCACATCAAAACCTATTTAAAAACACCTAAAACTAGACTAAAACTAGGTCAATTATACTTCTAGGCTTTCCAAACTAAGCTAAGACTAGACTCAAAGGCTACTACCTATTCATGAACATATTTCATGCATTGAGTTAAGCCTAACTATTGGCACTCCTAATGACTATGCTAAAGAATGCACTAAAAACACCTAATTAGACTACTTTTGTAAAACTAGGCTAGAAACCTAACTAAACTAATTCCAAGCTAATGAATTCTAATTAACGACTTAAACCTACCCAAAACAATGAATTGGCTAAGAAAAACTAATAAGAATAGGGACTTATCAATGTGATTGCTCTTTTCATAGAGAGGTGATCACATAAATTTAGTGTCAATTTTTCCCACAAGAAAAATGGGTTCAATTATGAGAATTTTGTATCTATGATACACAACCTTTAAATTCTTTTATATCTATGAAAGCACTTAAGAATTTTGTAAAATCTCAAAAAATATCAATGTGATTCACTTTAGAGTGAATATCTATTTATAAAGTTTTCAAACCACTAATTAAAACATTACGCTTTAAATTGATTAAATCAGGTTTCTTATTGCTAATTTTAATTGACTTTTAAAAATCTTTGTGACATCTTCTGAAATAATCGAGTAGTAACCATTTCAATAAACTAAGTATGCTCCTCATTAAATGTTTAAAACTAATTTAATTGATTATGAAAACACTTGATCAATTATTTTATGGAATGCTTTAGACACCCTTAGTTTTAGATATCTCCCTATTTTAATCAAATATTTAAGCTTGATAGTCAATTATTTTGTTATGAAAATATTTCAAGAACAATTTAATTGATTATATAAAAATATAAATTGATTAAAAACACTAAAAAATAGTTTAGGCTTGATTTTAACTTTGAAAAAACATTTTCTATTTTTAATATGATTGTGTACTAATCTTTAAAAGCCTTAGTGAGTACCTTATGTGAAAGACACAAACAAAATAAAGAAAGTTAGACTCTAAAGCTTGGTTCTTTATCACCATCTTCAATAATCCACTAAGCACTTGAATCTTCATCAACGTCTTCAAAAAGTATATTTTCAAACTTTGAATGTCTTCTTTAATATCGACAAAAACAATAACTCATTCTTGACTTAAAACAAATACAACATCTTTGTGATCAAGAAATCATTATTTTTTTTCACTAGAAAGGATAACGTCTTTTGATGTATACATGGTTTAGGCTCTCTCTACTAGTTTTCTAGATTGAAATCAAGCAATAGTTTTACAAAGGATTTTAGGGTACAAAAAATTTGAGAAAATTTCATCACTCTTAAAGAATAATTATTCTTCTTATATTGTTCTTCAAAGAGTGTGTTTAAATAAGCTCACGAAGAAATAATTATTGCAATCCTTCTTTTGGCTGTTGAGTATCTTTGAATAAGAGTGAAGGTTGAATAAGTCTAATTTAACTATTATGTGTTGTGATTATTGTTTGATTTAATGATTTTTTATGCTTGTGGTGAGATAAAATGAGTATAATTTCTAATAGCTTTGTTGAACCAAATGGTTATGTTGTAAGGGAGGCTAACCACTCTTTTTCATTTGTTTGGGCATGATTTGGGTTCATGTTATTGTTATGGGCTAAAACACATGTTAAAAGCTAGGTTTTTTCCATGGTTACATGTTAGTACTGTACACATGGTTATTATCATATGATGCAATATGAGTTCTTGTGATCCAATATGTGTAAATACTGTGTTGATATTGTTGTTATATCGTTAATATGTGTGTTGATCTCAAAAGAGTAAGCTAAAGTTTTTGATTTTTTTATTTGTTTAATAAATGGTAGGTTGAGTAGGTAGTAAAGGAAGGATTTTTATGTTTTATAAGAATGTTGATATGCGTGAATGGGGTACATTTATATTGTATGAAGTGAGGTTCTTTGTTTTCATAAGAATATAATATCTTTACATTATTATGAATGATGTGTTGTGTGTCTCAACAAAAAGGCAAGATTTGTGTGAGCAACCCTATGTGGGCAATGGTCCCTTGTGGAATCATAAGTTTTTGTGTGAGCATGAGTGGACATGTAAGTCTTTGTGTGAGCATGAGTTTTAAGTCCATGTAAGCAAATGATTGGTAAACTCTGTGTGGGTGGCACAATTGATAACCTTGTGTTATCTGATAAGTTATGTGAGAAAACAAGTTTGAAAGCTCTGTGTGATTGAGATAATAGATAGACTTTGTGTGAGCGAAAGGTTTGACCTCTACAAGAGTGTAACAATTGGTGATTTCACATGACCATGATATTCGGTGGCTTTGTGTATGCTGATGGCGGTTCTATGTGAACCTATGACTCTAAGTGAGTATGAGACCTTGTGTTGAGACAATATTTGTTAATTTACTTGTATTACTGTGTGTGTGCTGGAAACTCAGTAAACTCTATGGTTAAATTATGATAACAAAGTGTGTGCTATTGTTAAACTGCAAGTTTTATGTTTTTTATGTTACCTTAATCTTCTGTTTGTTATGTTTGTGTTTGACTATGATGATCGTGATTTATCATGGGTGTAGATGATAATACATGTGTTGAGGAAGATGCAGAATAATGAATAGGGTTCTGTGATATTCTTTATGATACACTTTATGTTATTGTTGTTAGATTTTGGGAAATTAAGTCAATGTGGGTCAATCCTTCATTGGTTTGCTTGAGCTTCATGCTATGTGAGAACGACCTAAGCAGGCTAGGGGGATAAAATAATGTCAACTCGCCCCGCATTGCCTCCCAAACTAATACAAATTCAAAATGTATTCAACATTCTTGGAAATCAATCAATCACCTAGAAAATCAATGGAACAATTAACTTCCTTTACTTGATTCAAGCTTCTTCTTCTAATGAGTTTTTAATACAATAGAGTTGATTTCTAATCATTTCAGCAACTAGTTATCTTATGTTTATATGATTTTCATGTTAAAAGATTCCGAAATCCCAAAGAACATGAAACTTGAGAATAAATAGGGTAAGAGAGAGAAGAGAGAGATGGTAATGATGTAAGAATAAGGCTATATCTAGAAGCTTGATGACATAGTTTTTCCTTTTATTAATGAAGTATAAAAGTAATAATAAAATAATACATATGTCATCACGTTCCACGTCATTACTGATTATTCACTCTCATCTTTCCTCATTTGACTAGCCTACTCTCTCCTGACACATGTATCATCTAGCTTCCTCTGATCCATGTATCATTTGCTATACAAGACATCTCTGATCTGATATTTGTAGTAGACACATATCGTCTAATATATGTAGACACATACCGTCTTATATGTGTAGACACATATTGTGTTAGAAAATGATTACTCAAATAATACTAGTAATAATCAAAATATGAAATAATATAATAATAATTATTAGAGCAATAATAATAACGACATGTATCTGAATCAAAGAATATTAATAAAAGATATAATATTATTAATAATAAAATTATTATTATAATAATAAATAATAAATAAAAATATAAATGAGGTAAGGAGTAGAAATAGCCTGGGTTGAAGCACGAATAACGCTATTCTTAGAGAGAAAACGCCCCTACTACATAGGGCTAAACAAATACACTATCATATATGTTTCAAATCATATGCGTTTCTCTCCTAAGATACAACAACCCGTCAGATCGATCGAGTGCAGCGAAGGATCACTGAACCTTATGAACACCAACGTCTTAAACATAATATAAAGAAGAAAAGAAGAACACTTCAGAGAAAACTCTAGTGTTTGTTATTCTTTGTTGTTGTGTCTTTCTCCATGCAGCTAGGTGATATTTATAAGTAGAAAAGCGAGACAAATAAGTAAATTGTAATAAGATTGTAGTCATTAGCCGTAAAAAATATTAATCCATAAATTAAAGGTATATAAAAACATAAGTAACAATAAGTTTTTTATTTTAATATTTATATTTTAAATTATATTAAAATAGTTCTAACATATTGTCTTATATGTATAAACATACACCGTTTGTTCTCCAACTAAGGGTATCGTCTAGTCGGTTATGACACCTATACTTCCTTCCTTGTGATTTTATCTATACTTAGTTTATTGTCATTTCCCCCTATTAGTGTACCTCATAGCGTCTAATAATACTCCTTTCTGCCTTAAACCTTAGCGCATACAACCAGATTCTTGCAGACAACATGTGATATCTATTTGTTCAAAATATTGACGTGAAAATAACGAAAGTTAATGTAGGAGAAACTTTAAATTTAGATTTTTTGGTCTTATGAAATATATGATCTAAAACTTTAGAAGAATAAAATGTTATGATGTTGGACAAATTAAGAAAGGAAGCGAAATTTTTATAAAAGTAAATATTTTGTTATCGAGGTTGATATTTAGTTTATAATGGTATTTTAGGAATTGTCCAAATGGTTGTTTTGATTTTATGATATACAAATTTCTTAAATAGAATGATATATTTAGAGTTTGATTCTCTAAATTATATATATGTTTGTGTATATTAGGTATGAAATCATTTGATATATTTTAAGTACGATGATTATATGGTTTGCGTATAGAAAAAAGTAAGAAATGAAAATAAAGTTGTTAGTGGTGTAGTATATTTTAAGTACGATCATTATATTTTATAAAAATAATTATTTGGAGAGGAAATATATGGAATGTGCAGTATACTTGATTTTATATATTTTAGTTATTATGTACCAAAAAAAAAATATATAAAAAATTAATTATGTTTTGTTTTGAATTAAAAAAATAATTATAATTGATTTTAAAGAAATAATTAATTATATTATAAATTTTATTTTATTATATTTGTTTGAAGAAAATAAAACTGTACCGTCAAAGAAGTTATTTTTTATTTATTGTATATAAATTTTGGGTTGGTAGTTAATATGAATTTATAATTGTTATTAATGTGAAATTATTATTGTTGTTAATGTAAAATTATTGTTGTTGCTCATACAAATTATTGTTTTTTGGTTACCTTAATTAAATGAAACGTCACACAAAATAATACAAGAAGCAAAGTCAAGGAATATAATGTCACTCCTTACAGATACTCAGATACCCAAGATACTTAAAATAAAATACTAAGGCACACCACGATGCTAATAATAAGACAGAGAAACAAGTTCGACAGTATTCAAAATAAATGCTTAGAGAGCAAATAATACATAGGCCACAACCCAAAAAGGAAAACTCGAGAATAAGAAGATTCGACCCAAGACAAGCTAAGCAACAGAATCTCCATTACCTAGTAGATCACGAGGAATTCTCGCATCTGCTCCTATCAATAAATTGATGATCATCACAAAAAGAGAAAACCACACATAGAACACACAAACAAGCAGAAGGGTAAGCTAAAGTAGAAAACGATTTATCATGCTATTTCATACAATTTTATAGCCAAAGATACATACATCAACCAAGCATGTGAAGACTCGCAAACAAGACACTAAGACTAAAAACACTACTTATTCGGATACATATAATTAGTCAAATTCACCGGATGCTTATACTTGTGGTGGCCCCTACTACTCTGCAGAGCCAATTAGCAATGGGTTTCACCCTACCACTCACAAGGTTAGCCTTCAAACATCTAAGGCCATTATCCTGTCAAAGACTAGGGCCTCCTACTACTCACACCACTTGGGTCAATACGCTCTATGTGAAACTCACTGACTCTTTAGAGTGTCAGGATGCAATCCTTACTAAATTATATAATGAGGCACCACCACGAACTTCGTGGAATTATGTCCTAAGTATGAGGCACCATCATGAGCTCCCACTAATAGGGGTCATGGAATTACGTCCTGACCATGAGACACCACCACGCAACCACCGTGGAATTATGTCCTGACCAATGAGGCACCACCATGAGATCTCACCTAGAGCGTCATGAAATTACGTCCTGTCCAATGAGGCACCACCATGCAATCATCGTGGAATTACATCCTGACCACACCAAAATCATGTTTCTCCAACCAACATAAAGTCATTATACATACCAATTCCATATCACATTTATACCTAACCATCCATTCGTGTTTCATGCCAATATCATACCAAACGCATTAATCCAGCCCATAACATTAGGGATTTTACGCACATTCACATACTTCATACTTTAAATAGAGCAAACCAGCCAAATCATACAATCCATAACAATCATACGAGAAAACAATGTGGTCTACGTCAGGTCTCGCTCAAGCCAAAAGCCCTCGCTCAGGCGAGAGGAGTGCTCTCCCTCACTGTTCTACACCTGCAAAACCCGAGATTCATCCAAACAACAAACCATGCACATTCATTCCATCGTGGACATCACACAAGCATCAAAAATGCTAAACAAAACCAAAACAATAGGTGGAATAGATTTAAAATACGAAACCCTAGCTTCCCTTACCTGGAAAGAGCTAGCCAAAGACTCGCACACTCAAACAGCCGAGCATAGTAGCTCTAGGAACAGATTAATGAGCTAGAAAAAATAGCGGAACAATATGGAAACGAGTTCATTAAGATGAGCTTCATAGGAAGCATGAAAAATAAGATTAAAGGAGAACCAGTATGAGCTAAGAAACAACTTACGTGGAGTGGAAAAAGCTTGAGCTTGCTTGACCAAGATTTGGGACCAAACCCTAGCAGAGCGCGACTGTAGTTTCTAAGAGAGGGAAGGCTGTTTTTCTGAAAGTGGCAGAAATGAAAAGGTTAGGGCTGGTTTAGGGGTTTTGGCACCCTATGGGCCAGCCTTAGGCCCACCAGATTTTGGGGCAGCCCTTAAATATTGGGGCAGAATTAAGTGGGCCAGTTAATATATATGAAAGTGTTGTGTTTAATATATATGAAAATGTTGTGATTAATATATATATTATATTTTTTTGGTTAATATATATTAAAAGGTACTAATTAATCTATATTATAATATTATGGTTAATATATATTAAGTCGTCGTGTTTAATATATATTATTATATACGAAATTTTGGGAGCTAGTATTTTAAGTATCAAAATTTTATTATTAAAAATAGTTCATGATTTTTTTGTATGACTCTAATTTGAAAAGTATTATGTGGAAGATTTCTCAAACTAAAGATATTGTGTTAAAGATCCGTAGTTATGCAAGAAATACAATGAATGAACTTTGATTTATTTATTTTTACTTAAAATCCATGTTTTATGAAAATTGATGAATTAAGTAAATTATTAAATACCTATGAATTTATTTTTTATAAATAGTTTTATCTTTTAATTTGATTTTGGACTTACCCTTATTTTTATTATTATTGTTAGACGATGTAACACCCAAATTTTTATTCTTCTAATTTTTATTTCAAATAATTATTTAAAAAAAGGTTATCACTTTATTAAAGTCAATAAACAAAAATAAATAATGTCTTACACCCAAATTTTATAAATAAAATGGTAAAATTATCGATGAAGTTAAACTCTAATATTTGTCTATTATTTCTTGATCTTGTCCAACTCTCATTCTTCATTGTTTTCCATCTTTGCCTGAGTCATCATGATAGAAAACTATCCAGCCACAAAAATCATGACTAAGAAGATTGAAGAAGGCAAAGCCTCATGGAGGAAGACTCTACATTTGAAGAGTGAAATATAATGGGTTCTTCCATCCTTTTAGTCCTGTAAAAATGTAAATAAGTCATTTCTTTACGTTTTGGTAATATTGTTGTTGTGAAGCGATCAAATTAACATTACTTAACTATAGCAACTTCAGTATTGTCAAGTTAGTAGTGAACAAAATAGATAGGGTTAAGCTAACCCTGAGTCGTCTCTCAATGAATACAAAATTGATTTCAAATATTTGATTCTTATAAAAATCTATCCTAATGCTAAAACTAGTAACTATGAAAATATGGGGTTTTGATATGCAAAGAATAAATGACACACATATAAAAGATTGTAAACACAATAATAGTAAATAGGTTAATTCCACTGCTGTTTCAAAATAGGATTCATCGTCGGTTTCCTAAAGATTATTGTTATTGATTTTTTGTCTAAGATTTCAAATTAATCAATGTAACTTCTTAATTAATTTATTGGCATCCTCACTTTTAATCAAAGTAATTTTTCAATCAAAAGCATGAACTTTATAGATTAGTCATAGTAAATTTAACTAAAGTAACTTCTTAATTAAATGTTACTATGCCTAATCATGTCTATTCCTTTACCTCTTATATCTAGTAAAAGTTAGTTAACCAAAGTAACTTCTTGATTAATTTTAATCTAAGTTTTCACCTTTAATCAAAGTAACTTCTCAATTATTAGCAAAAACTCATGCAATCATATGAAAGTTTTTAAAATTAATTAAAGTAACTTCTTAATTAAAATTTAAATACCATTGGACTCATACGATTGTTATGTTTGTAGATTTAAAATTATGCTAACTTGCTATACTGTAAAAATTGTTACTTTTACTAGATTAAGAACCAAAACACATAGATGAAAATAAATCTCAACAAGAATCAAAAGAGCAAATACAGTAATTCATCTAACCTCAAAATCCAGTTAAGAAATTACAGTGGAATCAACCTTAAAAGCTTAGCTCTCCATGGATTGGATGGAATACATGAATAATGATGAATGAGAGAAAAAAAAATGGAAGAACGAGAGATGTAGTGGATGGATGGTAGCTGACAAAACCAAAGAGTTGTTAAGTGTCCCTTTTATGCTCCCTTATGTCTCTTTATAAAGGCCTTGATTGGACTTGAATCTTATATTTTTTGTTGTTGAAACCTTTTATCTTTTGATATAATATGTCTCAAATGATTAATAAATTTTATCAATTTCTAAAATATTTGGAAGATTTTCTTTATTGATAATTTGAGATATATCAAAGATAATTAATTTAAAATCTTTAATTAATTATTCAGCAACTTAATTTCTATCCAATCTCGAGTTCTATCCCTTTTATTTTACTATTTGACCATCTTTGACCAAAATATGCAATGTTTGACCAACCTTTGAATGCTTGACCAGAGTTTAACCTATTTGACTGACCATTAGAGGCTGCCACGTGACACACACTCTCTCCCTCTTCAGAATTAGGGTTTCCGTTAGGGTTGCAGATGGTTTCAACATTTGAACATCATGAAGGCTTGGTTGCGGCATGAATGGAGGCTTGTGTCTGCAGTGGTCCGAATCTACGTGAATAGTGGAATCCATGGTTCATGAAGGTGTAGTGGTTTGTCTCGTATTCTTCATTTTCTACAGGTATATGATGGAACGACATTGATGTTGCTCCATTGTGTTACTACACGTACTGCATTCTAGTGTTGGAGAAGTGTGATATGTTGGTGTGATGTTTGCGTGGAGGTTCGAAGCAGCTTGTAACACCCTAGGCGGATATTACTTGATAAAGCAATTAAATATAAAATATGGAATTAAAATAATATATAGAAAGTTCCCAAGTGCGGGAAACGTATAAAACTTATATCGCGGAAGTTCATATACATGTAGCCATCCTTATTACAAAGCCATAGTAGAGAAAAAAACATAATTAAGGCTTATTAAAAAATGTTTATAAATAACTTATATAGAAAATCCCCCGTGGTCTGCCCCGCTCCGCCTCTAAGCATCGACGTTCTCACCTGGATTCACATCTGCTCCCGTATAAAAAGTCACACGATCATCGCCAAACACAAACAACAAAGGTCAGTTGAGAAAGAAAAACAATCATATTTCATAATTACTAAAAATTAACACCCATCCAAATTATCTTAGCCAATTCTTAATTCATTGACTCCTTCATACCAAATCACCATAATCTCATAACCTATATGAGAAAGATCCATACACAACCTTGATCTTCAGGGATTATCATGTGATGTGAATCTCATTGCACAAGGGCTGACGTAGGATTTTTTTTTTCTTTTAGGGTTAGAACCAGTTATGACCACGAGATATTTTGTGGGCAGAATTAGGTATTCTTTTGAAAATCGGGTGAAGAAGAAAGTAATAAGGGGTGAATCTAAAAGTGGAAGGAAAGAATCACTCTTTCCAAAGGAGGCAACACACAAAGGATGGCAAAATCCTTTGATACAGCCAAGGGTTCTTGAATCACTCAAGAACTAGGAGAATCACTCTCACTATTAGATAGAAAATTGAATTTCTGAACAAAACTTAACTTGATTTCATTGATAAGAAATGGTTCAGCTTATATAGAGGCTTTAACCATTAGGGTTACAAAAAGACCATTAATTGTCATTATATCCCACTAGTGCTAATAATAAACCAATCAAGCTAATAATTGTCCACTACCTAATGGCTAATTATAACTGAAATTGGGGCAGCCAAAAAGTCATCCAAAATTATTCAGCAAGGTCTTCTTAGTCTTCCAAGGCTGGTTCTTAAGATGTCAAATGGGCCTTTATTTAAATAAAAGAAACTGCATTAATCTGGCGCGTTAGTCCTCTTCCATTTGGGCCACGATGCAATTTACAACTTTTGTCTTTTCTCCTTCAAACTTGGGCTTGTACTCAAATAATATTGACAACACTTGTTGTAGAGCTTCTTTTGCTTTCTTTGCTCTAGACCTTGTCATAGGTCCTCCAAGTTCTTCAAGTGGATCCTTGTCTTTGCTCATTGTCACACCTCCATCATTCTCTCCCTCTTGAGAAGGATTTGTCCTCAAATCAGATTCTCCCTCTACATCAAAAAGGGATAAGTCAGACACATTGAATGTGGAACTAACATTATACTCACCAGGCAGATCAATTTTGTAAGCATTGTCATTTATTCTTTCAAGCACTTGGAATGGACCATTTCCCCTTGGTTGAAGCTTTGATTTTCTTTGTTCTGGAAACCTTTCCTTTCTCATGTGCACCCAAACCCAATCTCCAGGTTGGAAGCCAACCTTCTTTCTACCTTTGTTAGCTTGCCTTGCATAGCTTTCGTTTTTCTTTTCAATTTGACCCCTTACTTGCTCATGTAACTTCTTCACATAGTCAGCTTTAGCTTGTGCTTCTTTATGCTTAAACATGGAAATGTTAGGCATAGGTAGCAAATCAAGAGGAGTTAAAGGGTTAAATCCATATACAATCTCAAAAGGTGAATAATTAGTTGTGCTATGGACA
>Ga0214542_1002008_pt1 | contig 42212 bp, 16 predicted proteins | sample CNSS1metaG_FD_160096 | JGI IMG/M metagenome (GOLD analysis project Ga0214542, IMG submission 160096) | Root nodule microbial communities from cowpea collected in UCLA plant growth center, Los Angeles, California, USA - CNSS1 | ecosystem: Host-associated > Plants > Roots > Nodule | place: USA... | reverse complement strand
ATACCCAACTGAAAAAGTCGGGGATTCCCCATACCCATACCCATACCCAGTCAATGCGGGGATTCCCCGTCAAAACAGGGACGGGTTCGGGCAATACCCACGGGGACGGGTTTATTTGCCATCTCTAAAATTTACAAAGTCCTATACAGGTCCTGTCCTTATTCTATCCCCACATAGAGTTCTCAAACAAACTTCAACCTAGAATATTTGGGTGTGTAGCTTTTGTCCATGTTCACAATAATGAAAGGGGAAAACTTGATCCTAGAGCTGTCAAATGTGTTTTTGTAGGTTACTCAAACACACAAAAGGGATATAGATGTTACCACCCTATATCTAGAAAATTTTATATGTCTAGAGATGTTACCTTTCATGAACATAGTTATTTTAAGGAATCTCATCTTCAGGGGGAGAGTATAACAAAGGAAGATGAACCATTAAGGGAAGATGAACTTCTAATATTCTCAAGACCTGAAATTAATCCTGGTGTGGTGAACGTGGACAGACCTGAAAATAGTCCAACCCAACTTGAAATTGAAATACAACCAGAGACCGAAACTACTATCACCAAAACTCAACCTGAGATTGAACCTCAACAAATTGAAAGCCAATCTGAAACTGAGATTACTAATGGTAGAAAAATTGGGAAAAATCTGGTGTATTCAAGGAGAAAAACGAGGTCCATTCCAGCTTCTAGTCATGTTCAAGAATCCAATCTGGTACCACTATATGAGGTAACATCTACTAGTCCTGTAAATTTGTTTAATGAATGTGATGCTGGAATTTTGGAAACCTCAAAAGTACAACAAGAAAACCTTAGCCTACCCAATGATATTGACCTACCTATTGCTCTTAGAAAGGAAACCAGAACATGCACTTAAAAACTTGTTTATCCTTTATCAAATTTTCTATCCTTCACACAGTTCTCTCCTACCCATAAAACTTTCCTTACAAATCTGAATAACATATCCACACCATCTTCTGTATCTGAAGCATTATCTAATAGAAAATGGAAACAAGCCATGGATGTTGAAATGGAAGCGCTGAACAAAAATAAGACCTGGAAGCTTGTTATCTTACCTAGAGGGAAAAAGGCAATAGGGTGCAAATGGGTATTTACTGTGAAGTATAAAGCAGATGGAACAGTTGAACGATACAAGGCGAGGTTAGTGGCTAAAGGATTCACACAGACGTATGGAGTGGATTACTTGGAAACTTTTGCTCCGGTTGCAAAAATGAATACGGTCAGAGTCATATTATCATTAGCAGTGAATAATGGTTGGGACTTACAACAATTTGATGTAAAGAATGCATTCCTACACGGAGATCTTGAAGAGGAAATTTATATGGAGTTACCCCCAGGTTATGATGAAATGGCAGTCTCAGGAACTGTATGCAAGCTAGAAAAGGCCTTATATGGATTAAAGCAATCTCCTAGAGCATGGTTCGGTAGATTTTCTAATGTGATGACAAGTTTGGGTTATAAACAGAGTCAGGGAGACCATACTCTTTTTTTCAAACACTCAGTTTCAGGGGAAGTAACTATCTTGCTGGTTTATGTAGATGATATTATTGTAACCGGAGATGACAAGAGAGAGCAGCAGAAGTTGAGTGAATGTCTTGCAGCAGAATTTGAAATAAAGATACTAGGAAAACTCAAGTATTTTTTGGGAATTGAAGTAGCCTACTCTAAGAAAGGAATCTTCATTTCTCAACAAAAATATGTTACGGATTTGCTTAAGGAAACCGGCAGAACGGCGTGTAAACCAGCAAACACTCCGATCGATCCGAATATGAAATTAGGAAGTATGGAAGAGGATGTGGCTGTGGATAAAGGAATGTATCAAAGACTTGTAGGCAGGCTCATCTACTTATCCCATACCAGGCCAGACATTGCTTTTGCTGTCAGCCTAGTAAGTCAATTTATGCACCAACCAAAAGAGGCACATTTGCATGCTGTATTCAGAATTATTCAGTATCTAAAAGGCACTCCAGGCAGAGGGATTTTGTTCAGAAAAAACCAAAGCCTAAGTATTGAATCATACACTGATGCAGACTATGCTGGGTCAATTGTGGACCGGAGATCAACCACTGGATATTGCACATTTCTTGGTGGAAATTTGGTGACTTGGAGAAGTAAGAAGCAGAATGTCGTGGCAAGATCAAGTGCCGAAGCAGAATTTAGAGCCATGGCTCAAGGAATATGTGAACTTCTATGGCTAAAGATCATCCTAGATGATCTGAAGATAAGATGGGAGAAACCTATGAAATTATACTGTGACAATAAATCTGCCATTAGTATAGCTCATAATCCAGTACAACATGATAGGACTAAACATGTTGAAGTGGATAGGCACTTTATTAAGGAAAAATTGGAAAGTGGGTTGATTTGTACTCCTTTTGTATCTACACAAGATCAACTTGCAGATATCCTTACTAAAGGTCTACACAATATTAAGTTTGAAGATATTGTATCCAAGTTGGGAATGGAAAATATTTATTCACCAGCTTGAGGGGGAGTGTCAAGAGCAAGCTGTTACGATAGCCAACATTAATTGTAAATTTTTTATTTATTGCGTTTTAATTAGTTGAGATTTTGTTTTAATATTAGGAAGATTGTAATAAGAATAAAATCCCGTAGTTATAGGGATTTATTCTTTCTAAGTATATGGTCTGTTACATATGTATATGTTTAAATAGGTCAATTGACCTAATAATCATCAATAAGGAATAAAGCAATTATTCCCTTCTGTTTTCAAGAGTAAGTGATCTTATTGTGTTTGAGATTTGACATCTGTCAGAGCACAGTTACTGAATACAGTAACTGTGGCTCATAGAAATTTGATGATGGTGCAAAGAAAACAAAGAACTCATCTTACTTTTGAATTCTGTCTGGCAGGAAAAAAGGAAAGGTTATTTAAGATGTTTGAGGGTTGGTGTGATAACGTAATTGATGTACTAGTTGCCACAGAAGAAGAGGCGATTCTTAGAAGAGACATATATGACAGGACCCCAACATTTACATGGGGAAAGGGCCGTGTCACCTTGCTTGGTGATTCTATCCATGCTATGCAGCCAAATATGGGCCAAGGAGGATGCATGGCTATTGAGGTATAACTGATATATCTTAAATAGTTGTTTGTTATAGAATTTGGGGGAGTGAGTATTCTATGGGATCCTTTCTATTACTATACTATTTCACTCAACCAAATAGTGAAGTATGAATTTTTTTTCTTTACTTTTCAGTCAGCTTCAGCAATTTCATACGTATTTAGACCTAATAAATATCATTGTCCAAGTCTTCATAACTTTAGCGGTTTCACACGTATATCCAAGCTTTCTTGACTTTGTCTTTATGCTTATTTTCCTTATAGCTGTTTAAACAACTTACTAACATGTAGAACTAACTAACCCCAGAAGAAGCATAAAATGAAGATATTTCTTACTTGTTGATGCAATGGACATCAACAAAGTCAAACTATCTATGAAACACTCATGCTAAGGTGAAGTCTTTCTTACTAGTTTCTTTTATCATTTACAGGACAGTTATCAACTTGCATTGGAATTAGACAATGCATGGGAAAAAAGTACCAAATCAGGCTCTCCACTTGATATTGATTCTTCCTTAAAAAGGTAACATGCTAATGAATGCTGAATTTGAATCTAAAGCTACCTCATTTACTTTAATTTTGGAACAAATGAGAGGGAGGCAAAGCACTAAGAAATGCTTGCGTATGTCAGCTAATACTCCAGTAGTAAATCTTACATCATTAGCAAATTGGGTTGATTTTTTATTATAAATCTTTTTTTCTGACTCATAGTATGTATCTTACCCTGAATTCCATTGTTTCTTTAAAGCTATGAAAGAGAAAGAAGATTAAGAGTTGCCATTGTTCATGGAATGGCTAGAATGGCAGCTTTGATGGCTTCCACCTACAGGGCATATCTTGGTGTTGGTCTTGGACCATTAGAGGTACGAACATCAGTTTTAAAATTGAGATACTGAAGAATATAGTGAAGGTGACTTATCAAAACATCATCCTGTCCACAAATTCATGGTTACTCTCATTTGCAGTTTTTGACCAAGTTTCGGATACCGCATCCTGGAAGAGTTGGAGGAAGGTTTTTGATCGGCAAGGTGATGCCTTTGATGTTGAACTGGGTCTTAGGTGGCAATAGGTAATGATGAAAACCCTCATTTATTTGCTTTATAGATTTCATCATGATTTGCTGAAGTTTTTATATCTGAGGATATGCAACATGCATGCTTGAAATTTTAGCCAAGGGGTTATTTCAGAAAAGGAAGGGATGCTCAAGAAACTGGCATTTGTGAGAAATTGTTGAGTGTTTGCACCAGTAGCTGTTTAATTTAAAATCCCTAAATATCTGCCGATGAGTTTTGATAAAGTATGTTAGAAGACTTGGTTTTATTTTTTACTAGCTGTTACAGGTAGTGGGGTAGTAGCTAAAGTTTAGGAATTGTGTTACTTCTCTGTTGTAAGCTATGAAACCCCGGAGATACGGCTAAATTGAAAAAACATAAGACACAAAACATGACATATATATACCTATTAGTTTCAAACTTTTAACTAACACATTGTTAACTAACACAAAAATGAATCTAGTCTATCTATCTAATATCCAAAAAATTGAAAAATAGTGATCATGAGATTTTTTCCTTATTTTTATAATCATAATAGAAACTTACTTGATAAGTTTACAAGTTTATGGGTTTTTTAGAAAACTATTGAATTTGTGGTTATTAACATTGTGTTGAAGTCATGACAAAATAATGTTAAAGACAAAAACATCTTTCAAATCGGATACTTGACTGACACGTGTGTCGTACAAGTATGTATGTGTGTCGATGTCTGATATGTGTTGGACATGGGACACACCATTGATATTACATGTCTGGGCTTCATAGGTTGTAAGTTTTTATATCTAAGCAGATTATTATTCAATAAATTGGTATCTTCTTCAGTTTCTCATTGTTTCTTAGTTACGTTTTAATCCTACAGTTGGTATCACAGCTTAATTATTCTTGAGGGATCTGGTGAGTTTTAAAGTTAAATATCAAAACTTAAACATGTTATTTAGGTAAAGGTGAAAATGCAATCTGATAATGAAACTGATTATTAGAGACTTAGCTAAATTCAAATAATCTTTGGGAGACGGTTAAGGATGACTATAAGATTCCTCGCTTATTAGACAATCCAACTCTTACTCGATATTAAAGTTCGCAAAGGCCATCTGGGATGTTCTTAAGGATTATGAAGGTAATGAGAAGTTCAGAGCGATGCAATTGCTGAATCTGATCAAGGAGTTTGAAATGCAACAAGCAAAGGAGTTTGCTCAAGGTAGAGTGTACCTCAAAAGCTCATAGAGTCTTTCAATAATAACAGGTAAGATCCTAAATTCTCATTAGTTCATGATGAAAAGGTTGATGATCCACCCGTTAGAGGAACTAGGCTGCTTTCATACATTTATGAAAGATATATATAGTTTGAGCCTTACAATTTTAGTGGACAACTGCAATGCAAAAGGAGCTTAAGATGATTGAAAAAACCAAACTTTGCAATTAAGTCTGGACATGAACACAATAATGTTATTGATGTTAAATGGATGTTTTGGACAAAGCTAAATGCTGATGGGTTTATTAATAAGCACAGGTCAGGCTTGTGGTGAAGGGATATGCTCAAGTATTTGGAGTTGACTTCTCTGAAAATTTTGTTCCTATAGCAAGGCTTGATGCACTCATGTTGGTTCTGGCTTTGGTTGGCAGCAAAAAATCTGCTTTCCTGAATGGTTATTTACAAGAAGAGATATATGTTGAGCAACCTGAAGGATTTGCTATTACAAGACAAGAAGATAAAGTCTAGTTGCTAAATAAGGTTCTTTATGGTTTAAAACAAGCTCCAATTGATTGGTATTCTAGAATTGATTTGTATTTACTTAGTTTTGGTTTCACATAAAGCCTACGTAAGTCAACTCCTAATGTTAAGTGTCTAAATTCTGAATTCTGATTGACTGTGTATGGATGACTTCTTGGTGACTGGAAAATGATGCACTTGTTGTGGATTTTAAACAAAGTTTGATGAGTAAGCAGATTATTATTAAATAATGGTATCTTCCTCTGCCAATAGTTTCTTAGCTACGTTTTTTAACCCTGCAAAAATATGTTGCTGCTTTTTATTGGTGCTGGCAAGAATTGGAAACATTTTACATGAATAAAGCTTTGGAAAACTGTGCATTATTACTTTCATCCTTTACATGAAAAATGGTGCTACTTTGCAGCTCCAAGCTTGAAGGTAGACCGATATGTTGCAGGCTCTCAGACAAAGTATGTTGCTCAAACCAAGTTACTTTTGTACTTTGTTACTTTTATACTTTGTTACTAACAAATGATTGTTTGTCTTTTATTGGTCATGTCTATTAGATTTTTTTTTACTGATCTAGATATTGGGTTTGATTATGTATGAAGGCAAACGACCAGTTACAAACATGGTTTGAAGACAACGATGCACTTGAGCGTGCCATTAACGGAGAGTATGTCCATGCATGTGCCAATATGAATGAATATTATCCTTATGATAATGTATTCCATATCTAATGTCTCCATCATTCTATGATACATAGGTGGATTTTATTACCATGTGATGAAGCAGGCTGTATAAAACCTATATCTCTAAGTCAAGATGAGATGAAACCATGCATAATCGGGTAGGTCTTCAGTTACTCCTACTTACAACATGTTACATGTTCGTAAAATAATGAGGATTGATGTTTGATCATTTTAGGTAACATGTTTGTAATTTCTGAGATTAAATTAACCACTACTTACAATTGTAGGGACTAATTTGTTGTGTTGTGCTTCCTTTTGCTCTCAACCAATTCTTGCTCTGACAGGCTTTTGTGACTGCAGGAGTTCACAGCATAAAGATCATCCGGGCAGTTCAATCATAATACCTTTACCCAAGGTAAAATAATTCATCATTAACTGAACATGGTTTGAAACATAATGCTTAAACATCACGCAACAACCATTCTATTTTGAAGGTTTCTCCATTGCATGCAATAATTAACTATAAGGATGGTGCCTTCTTCTTGACTGATTTGAGGAGTCTATATGGCACCTGGATCACTGAGTAAGTAAAGAAATTTGAGGCTAATACTTTATTCTAAGTTTAAATTATTTAAAATGTATATATTCAATTGCCCTCTCATATTTTCAGCAATGAAGGAAGGCGATACAGGATACATTCAAATTATCCTTCTCGTGTTCGTCCATCTGATGTGATTGAGTTTGGTTCTGATAAGGTAATAGACACTATCCCTATAGAAAAGCACTTTCATTAAACAAATATTGCATATTTTTGTCTTGTAAAGCTTATAAGTTATAATAGGTGCATGCTTTTAGAAGTAAGAGTAGCCAAACCTTTGAGGCCTTGACCGCATTAAACACAACCAAATTTTATACTTAGCGAAAGCTTAGTCATGGTTAATTCATGTCATGTTCAGAGGTCTGGAAACAGCATCACATCTAAATAATTTAACATTGTTGTAAGGCTTCTGCATATCCATTACTACTGTTACACGTTGACTTGGGTACTTTTCAAGATTATTTTCTTGAAAATAATTGCGGTATGCCTTAAATTGCTTGACATATAAAGTTAGGCATGCCTTGGGTTATAGTTAGGTATGCCATAATCATTGTTGATTCAGGTGCAATAGTCCTGGAAACAGCAAAACATGTAAATAATTGAACGTTTTTAAGCCTCTACAAATCGAGCACTGTTACACGTCAGGTACACTTGCATCTTATCAAAGATCATTTTACAAAAGAAAAGTGTATGTGGGCTATAGCTAGGTATGCCTCAGGTGAAATAGTCCCGGAAACAGTATCATAACATTTAAATAATTGAACATTCTTTGCAACCTATAAACATTAGGTTAGGCCACTCATTCTGTACTGCTACAAGTTAGGTTCACTTGAGTACTTGTCAACATATATATATTTTTTAAAATTGTACATGACTTCAGTAAGGTTCTAATAGAACTATATGCGACTAGGGGTAAAAATTAGTTTAGACAGATGAGGTGGTGTTTTCAATTCCCTTTTCCCTTCTTCTAAAAGCAATTTATTACGTTGTGTACAAGGAAATGAATGCTGGCAAGGATTGTATTATTTGTTCTTTAGAAAAAATATAGAGGAAATAGGAAAGAATAGTGTGTACCTAAACATAGGAGGGTCATTGTCCTTACATAGAGTTGTACATTCATAACGGTAAAGGATCACAAGACCTAGAAGCTACCTAGGTCTTTTGGTAAAGTTCCTAGGCCATGCTCATGTTTTTGGGCCTGGACTTGCCCTAGTCTGGAGGGACACTCTGAAGAGGTCTTTTGGGCTGGATTCAAATCCGGGTTCAGAAGATTGATTTCTTTTTTTGGTATGTATTTAAGTTTATATATTAATCTGACTGATTCAGTAGGAGTCGGTTTATGTAACTGCAAAAGCATACTTTAATCTAAATATCATACTGAAAGAATCAATTAGACCTGCAAAACAATGTTACTGATGCAATCTTAGCTTTATACAGAAATGGTTTCCTGTTACCAAGGTTCAGCATCATTTGAAAAGTGTTACTCAAATACACCTTTTCATCACTAACGATTATTTTCAGAACAGAAGTAGTCCTTTTCATTGAATTTTTTAATAAGTACACAAAATTCAGTAGTTAAATACTTTAACTTAACTAATTTTTGAAGTATAAAAAAGTTGGTCAAGTAACATATTCCTTCTCTTTATCCAACGTATGAATGGTCGCGGTCTTCTATCCCGACATAAATCTTTTTGCATTACTTCAATGTCCTTGCTGACAATATGAGAATTTGCTTCCAAATGGTGTATTTTTATGGTGTCTAACTATCGAAGTTATTTGCAGGCTTCTTTTCGTGTTAAGGTGACAAGATCTGCTCCAAGAGAATCAGAAAAGGAAGGAACAAAACTTTATCAGAAAGAATGATCATGAATATGTTCAGTCACCATTTGTCTTTGAAAGTTACAGAAAAGTTGTACAGCACAAAAATCGCAGTCGTAGAGCCAACATCTGCATTCTTTAGGGCAGGGTATAATACAACAATGCCAATCATTTATGATTTGAACATTTTATACGACTTTTGATGGTGCTTAATAAGAGAATGAAAGGAAATTCGATTTCTTGTCTGCAATATGTTACCAACTTTACTTGATTTGGATCCGACACTTTTTACTTGGACAGATTAGCTCAATTCATGACAGATATGATTACAGGGTTAGTTCATTGTAGCATGAATTCTGCTCGTATGTTGACATGAGTAAGCGTTGTGTATGATTCTCACTTCCCACATCAATATTTGACAGACAAAAGGCAGACACTAGCATTTTACCAGGAATGAGATGTCACTGTTTCTCGGATACTTTATTGGATAGGGAATGTCATTGTATCATGGTTTCGGTTCATATTCAAATATCTGTGACATACTGTGAACAAGTAACGTTTAGACATATAAATTACTGAATTTATCTACTTTCAGTGATGATTGAGTTAAGTTTTTTGGATCAAAAGATCTATTTTTCAAGGGGAGCTATGACTGGACGAGTAAAACTCAACATAAAAATCTGAGCATCTTGCTTCAATTCACTGAAACTCACTACACAGCACTAGCATTGTTATTGATGGTGACAGTTATCATATCTAGGCAAATGATATTTGGAAAACAATTGAGAGGACTGTGAAGTTTTTGTTGTGCCAATCCAACAATGACATGGATTAAAATCAAAAGGAAAGCAAAGCAAGAAAGTCAAAGATAAGAACTTTTTGGTCTGATGTTGTCTCACAAGATATTTTCACAAAAAGTCATGATAATTAAATCAGCATTTGAAATATGGACTTTTTTTTATTCAATGCTGAAAATTGTTAGGCAATAAATCTGCTGGACAACTATCTGCTGTTATATAATATGGCATATTTGTAATAATTGCATATATTTAGGATTCCTAATTTAGGTTGAAAAAATCAGGAATTAGAATCAATTATCATTAATAAGGTGATATGTTATGTATTATTTAATGAGGTGAATAGAAGAGTAAAGGGCATCGAAAACAGAGAGCCCATTTCGTGAGATGAAATGAATAACGGAATGAGTGTTAATCTTGTTAGAGAATTTGAGATGTTAAAAAATGAAGGAGTATGCTAACAAAATCTAATAAATGAGATTCTTTGCTTTTGAATTCTCTTATTAAAAAAAAAAAAGTTATGATGTGCTTGAAGTATAAAATTAACTGTCAATTAATAGATATCTTTACTAAAACTCTTACACGAAATAGAATGTTCATTGAGAAGTTATAGTTCAATTAACTCTTAATGTGCTTTTAGTGTTGCTATTTTCTTTTTTAAATACTCTTATAGTACAAAATTTTAATTAAGTAATAATTATTATTCAAAATTAGTGAACCGTTCTCTTTTTATCTTATTTTACATAGAGTAACTCCATTATGCTTTCGACTTTGACTTTGTCAAAAACAATTTTTTTGGTTAAATTCGATATTAAACATACATTCATACACACTTCTTTGTTTTCCTAACTTTAGGATAGACGGATCAGTAACATTTGTTAATATTATTTAGTTCAAACTTTTATTATTATTTATTTCAAATTTTTTTTACTCCTTAGATGATAATTTATTTGTGGAAAGAGTTCTATTTCATGCAAATGATTCAACATTTTCATCTGTAAACTACAACGAGATTAGCGATGTAATTTTGGATAAAATTGGTTAGAAAAAACTAACAATGTGTTATAGGGCTGACATATTGTAGATAATCTAGTTTTTTAAACATTTGATCAAATATTTGATTTCAAATTCATGCATATCGAAAAATATTTGTTGAGAAAAACCTAAAATGCTCCGAACTTTCAAAACATGTGTTTACACATCCTTGAATGCTCAAAACATTCAAAACAACTCGTCTTTCATTTTTTCCGTGTGTACATTTATCGAGTTCACAATCATGTTTGAAGACATGTATAATTTATGATGTGAATGGGGTGAGGATTAAGGATGTTTTTGGAATAGTACATGTAAAAGGGTTGAGGACGGCTGTGATATAAGTTAAGTGAATCAAGTCACACTCGTGATATTTGTACAGTTACAGTTTTAAGTAAAAAATATTACATCAAGATTAATAACTATAGTTTTTGACATAGTATTAAACGTTTCATCGATCGTGAATATAAAATTTTGAAATAATAATAATTATGGTAATGCAGAGGAGGTAATGAATTGAATGGGCCCGTGGATGGATAGACGTGAAAAGTAGGCATTTATGTGTTGATGATTTAATAATGATGTGATGAGATGAAGAAAGTAAGAGGTGGGAGATGGATTGAAGCATGGGGCTGGACCTACAATAAATAATGCAGAGTAATCGAAGAAGTTTAGACATGGCATGGTGAAAACACAAACCGTATAGCAAAGGACAATGTTGGAAGATTCGACAAGGTTGCCTTAATGTCAACAAGCTCTAGTCACCATCCCTCAATTCTTCACGTTCTGTAGTGTTGTCTCCCTTTCCATCAACAAAACGCAAGCCAAAGATCAAACTTCAAACCAGGAATGTGAGAGGGGTGAAGTGCTGGCCACTACCGTCACCCTCTCTCCCAGACAAGATAACTTGGATTCAGCCTCACCACCACCACCACCTCCCACCGTCACATCACTCTTTTCTGCTCTTCATTTTCAAATATGTATTCATCATACCCATAGCTAAATGGCATGTGGACCCTACAAAGGATCCCAACACCATACACATCTCATGGGACCACCTTAATTCTATACTCAATATTAATTTCTTGTTATACTTTTGTTTAAACGTTTGAACGAATAAATGCAGCAACAGCAGCATAGGAAGATCCAACTCCACAACATATTTTCCTTCCGAATATTTAGCATTATCATGAGAGAGGAGGCACATGGAGTGAGGAAATGATGAAGAGTCTTGGCATGTCACATGAATGATGGGAGAGAGAAGTGACAAGAGATCAACGGTCAAGTTCAGAGATCACGTAGAGACAAATAAATAACTCCAATCTGCACTGCTATGACCGTTGGTGGATGCATTTATTGATTGCAGTATTACAAATAAAATGTTTTCGTTTTCTGTTATCTCAGTTGCAGATGTAAGTAAGACTGTAGTTACATTTTTTTTGTCTTTTTTCATTTTCTGGGTTAGTGTGGCCTTCAGCTCAAAACCCTCCACTTAGTATGGCTCTTTCATTACAAATACTATGTTTTCTTGCTACTGTTTTGGATTCATAACTTTCCCATAGTTATGATCTGTCAGCTCATAGTATCAGAAGTTATTGTCACCCCAAAATTTATTTATCATCCTTCACCAACACCATACCATGTACTGTTTATAGTCTCTCCATTTTCTAGCTGCAACTAGAAAATCTGTCACTTCTACACAAAGATGAAAATGAAACATCACCATTTTAGAAAAAAAAAAAGTTCCCTTATAACTTCATAGAAAGATTTTTTTTGTTTATAATTTATTTATTTATATTATTTTGAATTATTAGCTTCTAAGTTTTTTACTTCATAACTTCATTTGATTTTGACACATTACTAATGTGATGATACCCCTTTGGAGCTATTTGAGTGCATGGTTTTGAGAAGTCTAAAGTGAACACTGTAACTTCAAAACATTTCATGCCAATGCTACAGGGGACTTTAAATCTAAAAGCTAGTTCTTATGTGTCTTTTATTTCTGTAACTATAATATGTTTTTCTAACTGATAATTGGGATTGTTTTGATATGCAAAAATAATGTAAGTTTTTTTTTTCAGTATGAAAAAATATGATCATATAAATCCAACATTTTAATAAATTTATTTAAAAATAAATAAAATTTTTACGTTGTTTAATATTTTTTATTCAATTTTAAATTTTTATAAATTAGTATTTGGATTAAGAAACATTTATTACATATATTATATATAAAAGATATATCAATTTTAAAGTATTTTATGTACATTTATTTCAAAGATATATTCTATATGTATATATATAAAGTAAAAAAGCTGCTAAATTTTTAAGACTGGTATATATGTTAGGCTCATAAAAAGATTTACATAAGAAAGAGATCATATACCTTATAGGTGTTTAAGTTTAGTTTCCAACTATATTAATCATTATAATATGTACATGAATGTCCTTATTGTAGAAAATCTAATAATTCAAAACATAAGAGATATGCTCTTAACTTTTTTTAGCCTAATTTATTATTTATTTAATTGAATACTAAAAATAATTCTAAATGATAATCTGTCTTGTTTAATTATTATATTTTAGTTTATTTGCTTTATTGAATAAAAGGAATTGAGTAGCTTATAATGTGTTGGATTAAATGAATATTTGTTATGATATTAAAATATAATTTATGTGACAGATATTAGAAATAATGTGGATATGTTAAGTTTGAAAAATATGTAGTAAAGTCCAAAAGCAATTTGAATTGGAAAGTGGTTAGAAAGTGCAATGAAATAGAAATGCATAGTTTTGTTTCCCGGTACATCTCTCCCTGGCTCCTCCACATGAGGACCTGCCTCTGTGTCTGCTTAAGATAAAAGATGAGATGCTCCCCAAAATCTTTACAAAACAACCAAATTAAGACAAACATCTAACTAAAAAAAATACAAAATATCAGTTTCCTTTCATTTTTTCATCACCCAACAATTTCAAACTTCAGTGGAAGCACCTACGAAGTTTACAAACAACATAAAAGTTTGTACTGTACTAAATATTTATGAGTAATTCAATAATAATCCAATAAACAATAGTATAACAAATCTTATCAATAAGTTTTAGATAACCCTCATCTTATCTTAAGAAAATAATTTTAAAACTAATGATGGTTTCCATTCATTGCCTAAAGTTTTTTGTGTTTGGAGTTCAACACAAGCTGAAACTCATTAATGTGTATGATATTAATTTCATTCAATATAATAGTGTGTTTTCTTTTTTCATTCTTACGGAATTTGATTATTATTGGGAAGCCAACAAAATCCATAACCATTTTTGAGATTAAAATGTTTGCCATAAAAGCTAAGATTTTAAGATAATTTGACTGAATAGTGATACTACTTAATTTCCTTCTCTGAATATGACGGTGTGTGGTATAACATAACAAATGACCATGCCAAAGTTTCTGTGTATTATGTTGTATACTTTTTTTTTTTGTGTCAGTATTTTGAGCGTGCAAACCCATACATACATTGCATGCATATCCTTTTCCAGATTCCAAGGAAATCGAGCTTCAGTAAAAAAGAAGGGAAAATTTTGGCGTATCTCTGTGAATGACATTGAAGTTGAAAATTATAGTGAAAAGGATGAAAAAGTGGGAGTTTGATTTTGAATGGTTGCCATATGAGAGCAAGTTCATCTGATTGGAGGGAGGCACACCTTTCAATTCAAATAAACAACCATACAACAGAATACGTACAAGTGTGGTGAGTGCAGATTCACACGTGCACCCTCCGTGGTGCTCATTTCGAAACAAAATTCAAGATATTCATTACACTTCTTAGCCTTCAACATTTATTTTCAACTTATACATATATTTATATAAAAAAAAGGAAAAGATGATCATCAACTTGTGTAATGTTAAACCTCTTTGATCTATTTTGTGCATAGTACAACGCGTTTTCCCAACTCTTCGTCGTTTTTAACCCAAAAGAGGGAAAAGCAAGCCCGTAAAAATAAAAAATAAAAAGTGTAGTGTGAATTCACTCATTCATCGGGTTTCCCTCTCCCAGGTATTTAGTCTTGACCGGGAAACCGACTGAGCCAGTTTCTCAATCTTCTCCGCGAGTTGAGGTGACAGTTTCTTAGCCGGTTTCCGCTCCTTCTCTGGTCGGAAATCGAATCCCAAAGCTTCCGAAACCTCTTCGGAGCTCCACCCCGCTTTTCGGAGCGAATCCGAAAATCTATCCGCTTTCAGAAGCAGAGCATCCAACAGAGCTTGATTATCCAACACCACCATCTCTCCCTCGAAGAATCCAGAAGCCGAAACCTCAACCATTTCATTTATATCTGATTCGCTCCACCCACCCGCTTTCAAGACAGACCCGATTTGTCCTATATATTCTTCCACCCAACCCGGAACCTTACTCCGCGGCATCTCGAAAAACCTCTCTGGTGACGAAGACGCCGATAACGACAACGAAGACGACGAAGAGTTTCTCCTCCGCTTATCCGTGGCGGCGTCAGTCCAGAACTCCACCCACCGCGGTGTCCTCCCGCCGGAGGCGTCAAGGCTCCGCCGCGAGAAACCCGCTGAAACAGAAACACCGGTTGATTTCTCGCTTACGGATCGCTGCTTCTTCAGAAGTATAGGATCCGCTTCGGAGCTCCGGAAGAGCGACTCGCGGTCGAAGAAATCGGAGAGATCCAAGCCGCAGCAGAAGATTCTGTTCTCGTCGACGAAGAAGATGGGGTTTCCAGCGAGGGAGGGATTGGACGGAATGTAGCAATGGTTGAAGATAGGAATCAACAGCGGCGCTCTCTTCAGCGCGTTCCGCGCCACTCGCAGCGCCTTCTCCGGCTCGCATGGCCTCGGACCCCATGACTTCGACCACACGGCATTCCTTGCGATCTGGAATGAAATCGCCGCGATCGGGAGGTCCAGCGAAGCGCGCAGATGCAGCCGCGCGCCGCCGGAGCGCCAGTCCGGGAATCCCGGACCTACGGGAAGCCCCGCAGCCAGGACGGCGCGGAGGTCCGGAGGGAAGACGAACCCGAACTCTGCCTCGGCACGTGCGAACTCCGCATCGGAGAGACCATGCTGCACGTGTATGCTCGAGTCCCGAAGGTGGTTTATGACTTTATCTGCCAAGGAAGCGAATGAAACGACACCGTTACGGACCGGGACAGATGAAGCCGCCGCTGCTCGAGCCGACAAACGGCGTAAACCGGCTACGTGAGCCGGATTTAGACCGGTGATCCTCCGGTCGACGTCCACCATTGCGGTTATATCGAAGTGTAGTGATAATTAGTGTGTTTCTCTTTCTCTCTCTCTTTGGTGCCTTTCCACACAGAGGACTTCAACTTCCATGCTTCTTCAATTTATAGCACCAAAACGGTGGACCCCACTTTCAGATTTCTTTTCTCTCTTTCCTTTTTCTTTCTCATAACCCATGTTTTGTCGTAAATGGTAAATAGGAAATTCCAAATTGCAAGGCGTGATATGAATAATAGCTGTTGAGCAACGGTTCATTCAGGAAACACCTGTGAGTGACTGTACTTTTTATTATTATTATTATTGCCAATGGTAATCCCTTAATCTTCTTGAGCTAGTTTTTTCAGTGATGAAGATAAAGAGATTTGGTATCATTGTTTTCACTGTTAGGTTTTTTGTATGGGATGGTTAAGTTGTGATTTTAATTATTATTAGTAGTAAGCATGCATGACTAATGTTTGGCCCACTAGCAATCATGTTTATGTTTGGCGGGGGATCTTAAAGCTAAGCACACAATCATCATGGCACATTGGTGTGTTGTACTCTAACGTTAATCTCTTCTCTTTCCTTTTTTTTTTTCTTACTTTCATTTCTTGCTTCTAATCTTTTTTTTCTTTCCGCCATGTTCGAAGAAAAAGTAATATCCAACTAATGATTAGTGATTAAGAATTAGGTTAACGAGGAGGTGTCTCTTAAACAGAGGGCATGGTTAATTCTGCATTTAAGTGGCCTCCCATCCCAAGTACCAATATCTGTTTTACACATGATGATGATGAAACTACTATGTTTGGCGTTGTTAACTCCCATATGCTACCACTACTATTTTCCTGTTCAAATATTGCCATGTTTTTCCTCTGCCTCCATCCAAGTTAATAAACAAACCTATAATTTATCAATAACCATTCTCAGATTGAAGTTCAGCCTCCTTTAAGTCAAACATAAGTTATACTTAATTCCTTGTAATTTAGTAAACAAATATTTTAGTTATGTTACGGAGATTGACTACTTTTAAATCCTTATGCTCTGTTTCCTCACTACGTTACTGTCACTTTATCTTTTTTTCTATCTATTTTGCAATCGAAGCCTCCGTTAGAAATTCACTTCTCTTTATTTTATGGTTTTAAATTATAATTTGTTGTAAATAAGTTTAAGTTTAGCATTAAATAAAAACTAGAAAGTTAAATATTTTATAAAGTAAAAATTTCATAAAATTCAATATTTTAAAGTTAGAGATACTCTCAAATATCTTATATGGATTTGATTGAGTTTTATTGTTATTAAAACTTTTTTATGTATGTCTTGGAAAAATCTATAGATTTAAACTTTGGATTAATTATTTATAAAAGTATCTATATATTGATAAACCAAGTGATCCAACTATTCCTAAATAGTTAACTCTTCTTTATATTTTTTTATTTTAGAAATATTGAAAATGTAATTAATAATTTGGCATATAAAAGAAGTAAAGTGTTGGTTAAGGTGAGAAGGTAGCTGCGTCTAGTACTGTTTCCAAGAAGTTCACCGATTTAAAAGCATCGGTGAGAAGTTAGCATCACGCAGCCTCGCCATTAATGTGATGGTTCATCCTAAAAGGTGACATTGTATTTGGATTTGGAGGTTAGGGAGAATAGTAACCTCAACCATAACTATCACACACTCACTAACTCTACAAGAGGATGGGGTTGGTTGGTGCATTCACGTGGACCTACTTTTTTTTTATCTTCAAAGTCTTCATAACCTATTAAATCACCTCCCCTTCCAAAATTTTAGACAAAAAACTTAGTTAAACTAATTACGTTGTTTCGATGTCATTTTTAATTCAACAACAACAATCTAAAGCACTTTAAATTATTACATTCATGTTTGTTGAATAATATACCAGAGGGCTTAGTATGTGGAGTTTAGTGGAACTACATTGTCAAACTTGCAAAAAGAATGGACCGCGTAACTGGTAGGTTTTGTTTGTCCAAGTAGTACCCAAAAAGTTTGGGGAATCCTAGAAAATTGCTATCAAAATAGAAAAAAGTGATGAATTTATCTAGTTTTGGCACCGCCTTGTAATAAAAAAGCCGGCACTGATATTTTCCTTTTGTTATTTTTTTCTTAACGTCTCTCTGTAGCATTGGATGCAAGCACATGATGGCATCCTACAAGCATTTGTGAAAACTTTGATTATGGCCGCCCCAAATGTTTTTCCCACGCGACACCCAAGTTTTGTGTCAAATAAGAAAAGGAAAAAAAAAAAAGAATGCTTCTACTAATTGTTTTGTTTAAGGGATCATCATCAACGATGAGAAAACAACAACCTTTGGTCAAACACAGTTACGTGTCGAGAAATGAAGGAAGATGCATTTATTAAGACATGTTGCGACGTTTGAGCGAAGAAAGAGAGAAAGAACAGAAAAATGCACATGCATCCTGTTATTTTTTTTTTTTTCTGGTTTTATTTTGGACTTAAACCTCAACTGCAAAAGGTGAATGGAGATTTGGATAAAGTTATCCCCTTCTTCTACTTTTTCTTACTATGTGCGTGCAGTGCCCTAAATAAATAGATTTTGTGTGAAGAATTGTGTTCATAGCTGTTTGTTTTGATTTAAATAAGATGCCAAATTGCACACTAACGGTCACTTTCTGAGCCTCAGCACGTGACCGATTCACTCATATTCCACCAAAGATATTGGCGCAAAGAGAGGAAATTAAGTAAGGTAAAACAAAACAACTGTCATGTGAAGTTGGACCATTCCCATGAAAGAAAAAAACTGGTTTCATATGTTACATGATCGTTCGTTGGTAAAGGTGATGTTGGGTCAACGACTTTGTGTTACTTATTAAATAACATGCACATTGTTACTGAATGCTTTTTTACCCGTTTGTACCAAAATTGGTTCAATGTTCAAATATCTTGGGATTTTATATCATGACAGTTATTGAAAAACATCAACTAAAACCACTCTCTTAACGAGATATAAAAGACATAGACATAGATAATCGAGTTTTGTTTCAATAGTCAACTAATTTTTAATTTTGACCATTAAGGTATGACTATATAAATATATAGTCCGGAATTAATTAATGTTTTCACATTTGAAAAACGAATATTTGTTGATGATTTAAAAAGAAAAAAAAAATATACATAAAATTGTTATTGATATTGTATTATTTACTATAACATATAAAATAAAGGGCAGTGTAATAAGCAAAACCCGAACCCACTTGAAAGCGTCTTAGTTTGGAAGCAACTTGAAGGCCACTCATTCTCCTCATATCCTATTGTGAAGAATCTGAGTTTGTTGGACTTTTGGGGGTTTTCATGGCCCATTTTTCACACTTGCTTTTAAAAGAAAAGCCTCCACCTTTGGGAACCACCGTGCTGTTTTTGCTTCCTCATTGTACTTTTCTTGAGAGCAACACTTTCACAGCCTTTAGTACTATATATATATTATGCATAACTGTTCTTAATTTGTGGATGACGACGATCCATGTGCAACTTTCAAAAAATAATATCAAAATTTTTGTTCTTGGCCAACAATGCAAGGTTTGATTTAGCAGGGAATGGAATGGAACCGTAGCCACAAAGATTAGGAATAGATGGGAGGGTTAAGACTTTTGAGGAAGGCATGGACCAGTTAGCATGATCACTGACCTTATCGTAAGCTACAAAAGAAGAAAATGTAGAAGGAAAAAGGTCTAAGATTTGTGGTTGAGTGAGTGAGGAAGCATTTGGAGATTCTCCACACCTGTCGTGAGAAAGATGAAATCTTCTCGTGAAAGTGGATTTGGTGGGCACAAAGAACAACGTAGGGGTCCATGCATGTACCAAATGGAGGGTGGGGGTTGTGGCCTATATTGTTTCTTTGTCTTTCTCAAATTAACCAACAACTCCCAACATTTTGTTTCTTAATCACTGATTTGTCAACAAATGACAACCAATTTCTCAGTAACATTCCAAAATCTGTGTTCCGCTCTCGTTTTCTATTGTCTCTGTTCTTCACGTCTGAGTCTAACCACGTTGGTGGGTCAAGAGAATTTGTTTTCATACATATATACCACTAATCCTTCTTTCTATGTCCATTTTGTTTACCATTAAGCAAAGTTCTATTGAAAAAAGAAGAAACAAGAAACAAAGTGGTAAGTAATGTGATTTGGAGACAAAAAGTTGGAGTTAACATCTGTCGGCTTGTCATCTGAACGAACGGTGAATTGAGAAAGAAAAAAAAAAAAAAACTGATGACATTTTCACTGTAATTCACAACTACTTTAGTACTGCTACGTCACAGTGACAAAGCTGGTACTTGAGAGCAAAGGTGTTATACTTTATTTATGTACGAAATGCAATTTTTTTCAATTTCTATGTGTAAAGTAGTTTTAGTCCCATAATATTGAGACAAAAGCTAAAACTTTTGAAATGTAAATTTATATATTAAAATATACATTTATCTTATGTATAATGCATCACCTAAACTATTAAAAAAATTCTCTGAACTAAAGAAATTACTGTGGTTAAAGTAAATGTTTTCAACAAAGTTGGTGGATGGATATTAAAAACTAGGTTCTGCTGGTGAAGGGAAATGATGAGAATGAAACTAGGTTCTGCTTACTGCAATTATCAATCAAAATGATCGAGCGAGGATTTCTCACCTCTTATATCACACTCACAGAAAAACCAAAATGACGCAAGAATGATGTAAAGGTGCACTAGTATTAGAGTGAAGGTAATTTGAAACAAGGGTTAGAACATAGACCAAATAATTGAGATATATGCATCCATCGAAATGACTCTATCTTTCTCGAAACAGATAAAGCATGGAAAATGTAGTTTCTATTTGATACACACTTATACAGTGTAATATATTTATTAGTTTTAGAGTACAAGCATGTGATGATAGGAGATTCATCAGATGTGAGTGCATGCCTAATAAAAGAGAATATAATGTGTAGGGTAAGAGCCTTTACCTACTTTTTCTTCAGTATTATTGAACAGTATATCAGAATATATATAAAAACACACATATGTACCAATTGGGACACCAAATATAGATTAATTAAGCCGTCCAAGAAAAGATACGTCACGCCATGTGCTTCACTTATATAAATCTTAACCTATTTTATGTTAATTAACAGGGTCAAGCTAGTTAAGGGTCTGAAAGAATATAAAGTTTTTGAAAACATATAATTAGTGGATTGTGATTAGCTGTTTCAGGTACATATATATATATATATATATATATATATATATATATATATATATATATATATATATATTTCATATAATCCACAAAAAGGTTTAATCATTTCAAGTAAAGAAAAAAAAAAGGAAAGAAAAGTGGCTAAAGATGCAATATAGGTTTCTTTTAGTTAAGGCTTTCTCCTTGTCCAAGAGAAGTGTTAGCTAGGTAGGTGTGTAGCCATAGTTGCTAAGATTAGATTGTGTTTTAAACAAGATTTGTGAGCCCTCGTGTGAGAGTAAAGATAGTGTTATATATTGGAAAGTGTTGTCTGTGAAAAAAAGGTATTAAGTAAAGGCGAGAATAGAAGGTTAAAGGGTAAGAGGCGTGGGGCGTGAAAAGGACAGAATAAAGTGAGGTTTTAGACGTGAGTTTGATGGCATAGCTTTAAGATGGATGGATGGATGGATGAGATACTGGAAAATCCCGTGTGGTTCAAGAAATGCTCGAGAGATGCGAAGGACAAAGAAAAAGAAAGTAGCCATAGCAACAAATTGCAATAGCTTTCGGTAACTCATTAGTATTTCCATATATAAACAAATATCTTAGACTTCCTTTTCCTTGCCCTACAATACAACTATTCACGGTAGAGGTAGAATGGAACCAGTTTACTCAATTGCATGCATCCCCACTTGCCTTTTTTATGCTAACAAATAATATCACAGCTTGGTCCACGCACACAACATAAAGGGTTATCGGAAAGCTAGAAGCTTGCGTGAAAATTTTTGAATAAACAATACACTTTTTATCTTATCATCACGTATCTCATATTTATATCATCGATTTTTTCATTATGTCATCTCTCTAATTACTGATCCTATAACAGTGCGTGCCTAAACTCAAATGATTATCATCTTGGCAGTTTCAAACTGTTGCAAAAGCACTGCTTTTTTAGTTTTGTGGCTTTCATATCCCTATCCCACCTTGCATTTTCTTTAGTCTGCTTCAATCTTCAATCTCTGCCACAGTTTTATTTTCTTTCACCTGCAATCAGTTCCTATATATCCTTATCGCAGGTAAATTTGGTCAAAAGCAAATTACATGAGCTTTTGTTTGGATGGCATGACACAATGAACATCCATAATTCAATGGAGAAATAAGAAGTCTCGGCTTATCTTGGACAGTGGACACTGACATAAAGTTGCCACTAATTTAATGTGCAATTGGTTTTCATCAGATACTGTTAACTGTCATCGTCAGTTTTACCCAACCATCAACTTATACTACATCATCCAACAAAACGAGGAGGGGAAGACAAGACCAAATCCGACTCAATTCGATGATAAACATTTTCTTAATCCAACCAAAGGTTTGTAGTAAATAATCCAATGATTTCATTGTACAATTATTCTTTGCAACAGTTTGCAGATACCACAAACTAAAATATCAGAAAAGATGATGCGCAATTGTCATCCAAATTGTCCAGGACTTCAACCACTCAACCGACTAATTTAACTTTTCATCTTAAGAAGTTTTAACTTCAATTGAATCTTACATAATTGATTTGTAAATAGAAGGTTTGAATATAGTATAAACGTGAAATCTTCCATACACTCCTTGTGACGAGACATTAGTATGATCTGACAGTCGATAACATAATAGGTCTATCAAACAATAAATCTCGTTAATACAAGTTTTGAATAACTTTAATACACAAGAAATTCATATTTGAGAGGAGATTTGAACTTTAAACCTAACTTATAGTTTCAATTAGAAAACAAGTGCTTAATAAAACTGACAAGATGTTAACTCACAATATGTTTGCTGATGCAATTCCTTATAGTAACCGATAACTATGGATAATGGCAGTGGCACCGAAAAAAGCTAAGTCATGGAAATCTCATGACTTTGATTGGGAGGTTCCTGTGTTTTGCTTTTGAGAACTGTCGAGAAATACACAATTGGGAATGAACTCTGTTACGTAAATTTCTCAACAAGATCTGCTTCTTTCAAACATTTGTAAGTATTTGAAACATTTGGTTACACCTACTAATTTAAAGACCGTGAAGAAATAAATTAATACTGAATACCCACATGATATTCTCATGGGAATTGATGTCATGTGAAATTCATATATGTAATGATATGTTCCACAGCAGAAAGTGCAAAATTATTGGACGTCGCAGAATTTTATATATTCATAGTATTACGTTAACTCATTAAAAACTTTAATCACAAAATTAATTTCTGAAGAACTTAAATCTTCGATGTGTTTATTTTAAGAAAATATGAGAAAAATAGTCCACTACAGTTGACTTGATCAGGATCAATTACAAATGAGAGAAATGTGGAGAATTGAAAACAGAAGAAAATGGCACTTCCTCACTCATTTTAATATTAAACCAAACGGAGGAAGAAAAAGAGACTTTAAGGAATGGGTCCATGGGTACAAATTTCTCTTTCCCATTTGTCAACATTCAATCACTCTTTTCAACTCAAGGGGAAAAATGTGCTTCATTACATTCAATTTCTTTATTTTGACTTTTAAATGTAACTAATATTTTGGGGGAAAATTATTTTTATTCTTATCCATCTAAACAATATTTTTTACTCTCTTTCTTTTTTTACTTTTGAAAGTGACTTGTAACCCGAAAAAATCTTTGATCAAACAAAGTGGTCAAGATTTCATGTATCATCAAAGTAATCTCTGCTACTGTTACGGATTTAATCTGTCACTATCTTTGTAATTCCAAAAGTAAAATTGTGAAGTTTTACTAGGATTAAATTGATAATGAATTTTTTTTTTTACGAAATAATTTAATGTTGAAGTCATTAAAGAGTTAAACGTATGACAACATAATAATTGAAAGATTAATTTAGTATCATATTTTTTTTGAAATGTAATTTATAATAATTTTATAGGCCTGATGTTCTCTTTTCTTCTTTTAATAAATCTAAAATATCTCTTATAAACACATCAAAAACTTTCCTTTGTTAAGCAAGGTGCTTTAATGTTGAAAAATGTCTACAAGTTTTCTTCATATATCCTCCTTACACTTCTTTTGGGGCTTTGCTTTGTGACTGTGAAAGGATACATTCAGATCTAATTCTTCTTTTACCTTTATTATATTTACAATCACCCAATACAATAAAGAAACACAAAAATAATTTTAACAAAAAAATATTAAAAGTAATGATACTTTATTTTTTCTCTACACTGTCTCAATTCCTCCTCAGTTTCTTCATTTTGTTGTTAATGTTTCGTTGTTACCTTACATATAGTTCATTGTTGTGAAAGAGATATATTTTTCAATTGTTATATAGTGGTGCATTTTAGATCTGTGGACAAACATTCTTGACGGGGCGTGTCATATAAGATCTTCTAGATTCACCTGTCTGAAATTAATAGAAACATATTTTATGGTTATTTCAAAACCTGTGATGAATTAGATACTCCCAAAATCTATTTTAGACATTTCGTAAGTTGTTTAAATTTCTGTGTTGTAGTATAATATAGAATGCATTTATAAATAGAGTAACCCTTAAAGGAATTATTGTATTTTTTTAATAGTTATAATTTTTTTTTTCAAATTGTGGTAATCGATATAATGTTAAAAACCTATTGCCTCGTTACATACGAGAAAGTCAGTGAGACTAACTAATCAATATAGCTAATAATCAATAAGATGAATTGGTAAAAAGTTGTTTGATGAAATTTATTTATAAAAAAAATTGTAATTTTAATTTAGTCAACAAGAACACTTGACTTAACAATTAGAAATTTAATGTATAAAAATATTGATAGTAACTTTACCGAAAAGCAATTTTCTATCTATAAATATAACTACTTTTATATTAGTTCAATACCATAAAAGAATATACATTCCCATTGCGTGATACTTTCCATTAAATCATAGCACATTAACGATTCACGTCATCACGTTAAATCAAATTAGGAATAAGCAATAATTATTCAAACAGAATGAACTATTTAGAGTTTAGCCTTATCTTGAGAAAAACAAAATACTTCACCAGAATAACATTTAATTTAATTATACAGGAGGACGATATCTTATGCGTAATAATGTTCATCAGCTCAGCTGGTAACGGTATGAGTTCTATAATAAACAAATATTTATCTATGTTATTATATATATAAATATACATACATCTTTTAATTTATTTATTTTTTAAATTAATAAATAAAAATGTATTTATTTATTTAATAAAATAAATGAATTCTATAATAAACAAATAGTTATCTATGTTATTATATATAGATATACATACATCTTTTAATTTTTTTTTTTAAATTACTAAATAAAAATGTATTTATTTATTTAATAAAATAAATAGTTAAACATTTTTTTTTCTATTTCAAAATAATTAGAGACTTTTTTTAAAATAATCACTACATAATTTTTAATAGAATTCATACAAAATTATATATATTTTAAACTTTATTGTTTTATTATTATTCTTAAAAAGTTATATATTTTTGAAAATAATATAATTTTTAGTATAGTAAAAATTAGTTTTCGCTATGTAGAGTAACGGAGGATATCGGATATTTTGCCTAAGAAAATTAAAACTAGTTCAAGGTTTTGGACAACCAACGGCACTAAGTCCAATATTCGTGGTACTGGGCTCAGTTGCTATCAATGCCCCAAGTTTACCCATACTCAACATATTTTTGAAGTTTCCCTCAATCATATATATATATATATATATATATATATATATATATATATATATATATATATATAAAAATTTTTTTAGATAAAAAAAGTAAAACTTTCATGTCTGATTTTCTTTCTAAATGATTACATTTCCATTAAACTGTTTATCAAAAATGAATTAGCCTTAATTTTCACCAAATATTTAAGTTCCATAAGTTAAAATAAAACTTCAATAAAAAATCACTAATCTTATTAAATGATTTAATGCAACAATAAAATAATATTGTAATAAAAATAAAATACTTGCCTGATTTTCAGAAAACCTAAATAAATATTATTAATCATATCTTTTAACCAAACAAAAATTAACCATAGTTAAGAAGCAGAATTTCCTGAATTCTTTCTATGTGATAATAGGAAAATATCTGTTTCAAGGTTTGAAAGGGTTTCTAACTTACATTATAGTTAAAATCATTCTTTTTTTTCTTTCAAGGAACCTACGTTGTACAATTTGATTCAATAAATATGCACCTGATACGAGATTCGTGATAACAAATTATTCGATATACATTAGCAAATACTGAAATGACATGTTCAGAAAGGTAGCATACCGCTGCTGCTTCAACACAACTCAACCAAGAGAGTTTTACGCCATATATTAATAATATCCATACTATAAACAAATGAACACAAACTTCGTCAGCCTTTCTACACGCACACAGCTTTGCCTCAGTGCCTTGATCTGTTTCTTATCCTGAAATTTCATCTTCTAAGTCAGTCTTTCATGATTTAGAAGATCTAGCATAAATTTCACGGGACAGGCAAATGAAAAACAAAACACTACCTAGGAGATCGAGAATAAGGAGACCGAGAACGTGAGCGGGAACGGGTGCGAGAAGGGGACCGGGATCGGGAGCTAGAATAATATCTTCTGGAACCTCTGCTTCTACTAGGACTTCTACTGTGCCTGTACCTTCTGCAAGTGTTCATATCATTCAGTATTAGCTAACCAATAGGAAAACGCAGTAAAACTCCATTTGCTGAAAATAAAATTTCTACTGATGGGTACTAATTCCACTAATTACTAATCTTAAAAGTCCATCAATACATATTACCTAAATGCTACAAACAAATTACAGATCCCTTGAGTATTCAAGGTCCTAAGATGTATTACAGAACGGACGCAATTCCCGTGAACGAGGAAAGGCAAAAGACAGTTCTGATTGAAAGAAAGTCATTCTGATGAGCAGTTTAGATTAGACAGCAATATTGGGCACGAAAAATTGTTCTTAAATGTCAAGACACGACATCAATTTGCACAAATATAATATTAGTATAGATTAGAACTGGCGACAACACTTGCTACAACCGGATTTGAAATACCTAAAAGATAACTTGACACCTGAAAATAACAAGAATTACATTACATCGGGATGGAGGAGCAGGAAGGTAGCTATAGAATTTATATTATATCCAATAAAAAACAACATCCTTGACTTCAAACCACAAAAAGTTGCCTAGTTGGTCTAAAATATAATGGAGAGGTGAAAACTGATGTTACTCAAGCAATTAGACCAAATTCTTGCAGGCTGACCATTCCATTAAATACAGGGGTAAACTATTTTATCTGTGAGTCCATTAACAGCACAAAAGCATCTAACATGTGCAAAGTGAGTTTCAAATACCTTGGAGGGGAACGGCTTAAACTCCTGCTGCGACTGCGGCTGTGCCGTCTATACCGACTCAATCGGCTTGTTTCTGCAAGTTTTTCCTGCCTCTGCCGTTCCTGTTCCCTTTTCTTGGCTAGTTCAGCAGCAGTATCTTTCTTAACTGCACAGGCAAACAATTTTTAACATTAGAAACCGATACAAAATTCACATAAAAACTGCTATACTTGCTCCTGAAAAGAATTAGTGAAATGCATATAGAAGACTTCTTTGATCTGTAAATAAAATAAATTATGCAAGCAGACATACTTTGTTTGTTTAGTTGTCTGTTCATGATTCTTTTAAGTCTTTCTTGAGGAGTTTCTTTCTTCTCCCCTTGTTGTTTTAAGGGACCTCCAGAACCACCAGCCTTTAATTTTGCTAATGCTGAAGAAGCACTGTGGATGGGGAAAAGAGAGCAACAATTAAAAAAATAAATAAATATTCAGAATATTTACATTTTAACAAAAGTGAAATATCCATTTTTAAAACCAGATAAAATAAGCTGAAAGAAATTAATAATAAATAAAAAAATTCTATTGTGTCTTTGACAAGATGACAGTGTAACTGACGCAGACCAAACTTGATACAAAATTTCATGCTCAGTAGAGAAGATGGAATTGCAAAAACCATCTACAATATAAATGTCCATTTGCATGTACACCGTTGGGTGATGGCATACCTTACTGATGGCTTCGCAACTTTAGTGCCCTTATCTTTATCAATTGATACACCGGAAGCAGGATCAACATGCAATGCCTCCAGTATGCAACCAGATGAAGGCCTGCAAAAACAGTGGAGGTATCAGATAAAATACTTGCAAGATTTCCATGCAGCTCACAGGTGAGTTAGTTATGCAAAATTCATTTCAGGGAACAATGAGATTCAAATAGGAAGCCTCCTCCCTTCTCCTCTTGGAAGTTACCCCAACAAACCTAGTCCTGATCTATTCTAAACCACAAAAAATTGCCTCAGACAACAATATGGGAGATATGCTGCGCAGAGAAAAGACTGTCCAATCTATCTTGGCAAGAATTAAAGGTCCAGTGCTCCGACCGGTTTAACATATCAACTTGAGATGTAGGAGATCGTGGTGGAGAAAATCCTTCAAGCCGGGGTTCATCTGCTGCTCCAGAGCTCCCAAATTCAGTTATGTATTCTATTTTAGGTGTCCTTGGTTTGCTTCGGTGAATATCATCAGAATGACTACTACGTGAATAACGCCTTGAGTGCGATGGAGAGTAGGACCGTGATCTGGACCTTGACCTGCACAAAGAAATTGACAAAAAACACTTAATAGAAGTTCCTTTCCAATAAGTACGAGTAATGGGGAAAATGGATATATGTACAGACATCATTCAGATAGAAATGGAGAACCGGTGGCATACCTTCTAGATCGAGAATAGGCTTCATATGTTGGACTTTGCCTTGATTCCCTGCATGTATATATTGAGTTCAAGATTATGAGTAGCATGGAAGAATAATCAGCAATCCCATTTGTTAGTAGGAGTACAATTTCATATATTCTTCGCTCAATCTGAAGGATGGAAATATCAGTTTGTCTACCGGTAGGGGTCATGATGCAGCACACGAGTTCCTGATATCCGTGTGGCTTCTCTCTCTCTCTCCCTTTCAATCTGAGAAGCCTTCCTTCTTTCTTTACGACTTAGCTTCCTCTACAAAATTTATAATATATCATCATAAAACATCATCCAAAAGGTCATCTACAAATATGAAGAACTAAAACATCTTACTGTGAACTTGTGCACTTACAATTGCAGGGTCACCTTTGATCAACTCCTTTTGCCTTTTCTCTTCCTCCTTTGCTTTCTTATCCATGTAGACAAGCCAACCATACCTTTTAACCCCATATTCTTTAGCAATTATTTCCATTCCTTCATCATTGCTATCATCACTATTAAAATCCTCATCATCATCATCATCTTCATCTTCCTCATTATCATTATCATTATCATCATCATCTGAAATATGGGTTTCTTCTTTTCCATTCCCATCATAAGAAAACCCAACCTGTGAGTAGGATCCTTTACTTGCAGAAGGCTGTGGTAAATTAGATCTACAGGTGTACATACATAAACAAAGTAAGATCATCTGCTATGAAGTATACTAACTTGACATCATATAAGGATACAGTTGTTATTACTAATTGCTAAGGTTCAGTTTTAGAAATGGAACAAAAATTATAGCATAAGTAATATAAAAAATAAAAAATAAAAACTAATATTCCAAGACACCAACTAGAAAGACAGAAACAAACATCAGGTCCACAGTAAAAAAGCTACAAATAAATCAAGCAACATATTTTCAGCAGATATTGCTTACATATAACATTAAGGATTAGGAACTTAAAAATTAGTATGTCGCATACATGATGCCAAGTGACTAAAATATAGTTGAATATGCATGAAAGGAACATCATCCAACCTGTCTGATGTAAACGGGGCAGCAGCCTTGGCTTCCATCTCTTGATTTACATGTTGCAAAGCCTCCTCGTCAGTAACTGTTAACATTAAAAACCTAGTTTGTAAATTCAACCTCAAAATCAAAAACTAGAAATCAGACCAGCCTGGAAACCTTTTTGTATCTTATTCCTTTATCATGAATGAACATCATTGAAATAGATTAAAAGACAAAGAAAAATCAATAATAGTAACAAAAACATTAAAGGTCATCATTACAAGAGAATCAAACACATTGTCGAGAAATAAAAAAGTACCGACATCCTCTACGGCGATGCTTTACTAAATCCCGATAACGCTCAAAATTAACAAACTCTTCTAACTCTTCTTCTTCTTCAGACTTTTCCGGAGCGCGTCTATGACTAGAATCGCGAATGAAATCAAGGAGAGCACGGCCATCAAATCTGCAAATGCACACATAGGATTCACATCAAAAGAAGCACTACTAATAAAATTCAATGCAATGAAGCAAGCGTGATTAATTAATTAATGAAATACACGTAAGAGAAGAAAAGGCTCGCACCTGTCAATCAATACATCCTGTTTCCCATTCCAAGGTATCCTGAGATACAAAAAATCACCACATCAACCTTATGCAAATTAATTAATCACAGAATACAATTGAATCGATTAGAAGCTTTGGAAACGGTGATCGAATAAAGATCAAGGTATTGAAAGAGAAGAGTGAAAGAAACGAACAGGCCCTGCTGATCCTGTGTGGCTTGGTAGAGAGCGTCGTCTCGGTAGGTTCGGCAGCGGAAGCCTACGAGTTGAATGGATTGCTGAGGATCGCCGCGTCTCTTGGCGAGGTAGACGGCGCGTCGCTGTGCTCTCTTCCGAGCTGCGTCCATCATGTCGTGGACTTTCTTCTCCGACCTTCTCGCCTCGTGCCACATCCTTCTTCTGCTTCCCCTTCTTCTTCTTTCTCTCCAATGCGGTTTGGAACCCTAATTTTGATTCCTGCAATACACACAGTGGCCTTGCACCTCGTGTCGTGCTCACAGAGTTTGCGCGGGTTTCATCCTGGACCCGGACTTAGTCCCCCACCTATGAATGTATGAATGGCCCAATCGAGGAAATTACCATAGCTTACTGAACCCGGTTCCCTTTGTTGTCACTTGTTCCATTTAATTACCTCAGGCCTTATCTTTTTTTTCTTAACTATTAATTAATAATTAATTTTATAACTTTTATAAACTTATGGGAAAAATGTTTTTTATTTGTGATCATTTAGTTATATAAATTATCTTTTATTATAGTTTTCAGTGAACTAAAATGTAAAAATTAACGTGGCATTTAAGTTTTTTTTCGTAAAGCACGACTTTGTTTAAGAATAACAAAAAAATTATAGTGATGATGTTTTTTGAAAAAATTATATATATATATATATAACTAAAACGATATTTAATTTCAATTGAATGTTTTAGCTTGACCATAATAACTAATAAACTTTAATGTAAAGTTTAAATTAATAGTTTTAAAAAAATATATGATTTATGTTTAATTTGAGTTTGAAGGTTGTTGAATAATAATAATAATAATGAATACATATTTCTTAAACTTTAAATAATATTAATTGCTGTAATTTAAAATATATATATATATATATATATATATATATATATATATTTTTCTTTTATATCTGAATCTGAAATAATAAAATAATCATGATAAAAAATAAAATTTGGAGAAAATCGTAAAAATCAATACATTTTCTTAACTTGTGTGTGGAAATGATTAAATAATGTGAACAAAAAAATATTGATTAAAATAATCCGATAAGTGAGTCCTGTTCTTTAAAATAACTGTTCTGTTTTATAATGTTTTATAATGTAAGAATAAATTAAGGATCAAATTATATTTTAAATTTAAACAACATGTGTAATTAAGCTGTAAATTTTTTTAGACAGTTTTTTTTTTAGATAAATGAATAGATTCTATAACAAAATTCAACAAGATATTTTTTTATCGAGTCTTTCAATAAGACATTGGTTTCTTGTTCTAGAAAAAAAATATAAAATTATAAATTTAAAAGATTCGTAATATATTTAAATAAAACATGAATGTAATATTCTAGTTTTTGTTATATATGTTTTACTAGTTATTTGTAAACTGTACTCGTATATAATTAAATAATTAAAATTAATAATTATGAAATTATTTAAAAAAATAGTTAAGAGTAGTAATGATATTAAAATATAATATTCTATTATTTTACAATTAAAAGTTGGATTATAAATAAAATTTTCATTATACGATTTCTTACTTAAATGTCTAAAATCTCATTCGACAAGGATTTTGGATAAAGTAGATTTATCTTTTATTCTTTATCTGTCTTGTGAGTATATTTCTTGCATTTACATTTGTGAGGTAGCATCTATCCATGTAAAAGAAACTAGTTAATTGTAATAAATTATTTTATTTTAAATTGATGGATTTAGTAAGATAATTATTATGTTTCATTTGATATTTTTTTGTTTGTCAAGCTAGTTTGATTTGATAGAATTGTCCAATTTAGTATATCTTATAGTTAACTATAACTAACATAAGTTATTTTAAACTAAGAAAGAACTGCATAATAATCAAGTCAGACAGCTTAATCAAGTCAAAAATTTTAGAAGTGCTAAATTATAATTTTTATATATAAATTATTTTTTTCTAATTAAATAAAAAAAGCTTTTCAATTCATCTACTTAAACCATTTTCACACATCACTTATGGACTTTTCAACCTCTGATTTTCTTTTATTTATTGCATGCACACAACAAACCTATTATAATCTTCAATCCAATTTAAGGTTATCCTTAAATATGTATATAATGGATTCGTAATGCATATATCCATAAAATTTTAAAAATTGTAGCATGTGGATTTGAAAACATAAAATTCTTAAAATTTATAATTAAGATTATACTAATTTAAAATATATATATATATATATATATATATATATATATATATATATATATATAATTAGGGTTCAAACTAATTTAGGAGAAATATCATAGAAAAATCATAAATTTAAGATATATAAATCATAATAAAATATTAATATTGATTCATGAGAAATATTGTCATAATATATTATTAATCTCTCTATTCTTCCAATTTTCGTTTTCTGATTTATCTCGATATTTTTTGTTTTCGACTCCCATACTTTCTTAATGACTATTGAGAAAGTATAAGAAAAAATCCTAATCATTTAATTAACAAATATCCATCAAATTAGTTTTTTATTTTATTTTATAAACAATAAAGATCTATAATGAGTGATATATATAAATAAAATGGTAACAAACTTTCTTAAACTTAATATAAATAATATAATAATGTATAATATATATATATATATATATATATATATATATATATATATATATATATATAATAAGATTAGAAAAATTTGGGGGAGTTAGTGACTTTCCACATTTATACAAAACATTAGTAAGGGTGATAATATGGACTGACCTGACTCACTTGGCCCACAAAATGCAGGTCAAGCTAGCCTGTCATGTATTTTCAACATTGTATGAAAAGTTTGACTCGTTTCACATAAATGCAGACTAATAAACCAATTTGGTTTTTCTTTTAATTTGTTATCATACAACTTTCAATACTCATCAGATCGAAGAACTTTAATAAGAATCAAACAAGAATTTTGAAGAATTAATAATAAATTACTATTTTATATGTAAATTAAATTAAAATTTGTTAGTATTTTTTTTAATTTACCGCAAAAAAAAGTTGTAGGTTTTGAATATATATTTGATCGTCGTTTTGAATACCTAATAATATTAAAAAAATCAAATATATAATAAATTAAAAATAGTGGATATCAGACTGTAGACTACATCCTGTAGTTTTATAATCAAAAATTCAATTTTAAGATTATATATATTTAAGAAATAACGCAAGTAAAATAATATATTATTTCTTATGACATGTCATGTCATCTATAGGGATATCCGTACGTATATGCTAGATTAATCAGCAACAGGGATAATAAGAATAGGGCATGTAGGTCCTAACACTAGATATTATTTCTTTCTTGTGGTTTTCATGGTTTTGGGATGTGTCTCTTAAACTACCACGTTGGTTTGCACCACTAAACTAAAGTCTGCTAAATAAAATTAGTGTTTTTTCTGTGTGTTACATCGTATTCAATTATTGTCACTCATGCTTTCGCAATTTGATGATTTTATATTTTTTATTTCAATAGTTTGGAATATTTCGTATATTCGGTTAAATAAGTTTTAGGTTTTGAATATATATATATATATATATATAAATAAGTATTTAATAATATATTTTAATTATAAATATAATATGTAATGTTTATAAATTTTAAACAAATTTCAAATAACTTTGACCTGACCTGATCTCTTGAAAATATAGTTAATAGGTTATTTGTCATAATAATTTTTACAAACCTACAAACAGTTTAAACACGTTACCTATTTCAGCAATTTTTGAACAAAAATTATTTTAACAAAAATAACTTAAATTTTTACGAATTGAAATTATTTCATATACAAAGTAATTTTAATTTATGAATTAATTAATTTTTTGATGTTAAAAAATTTAACAAGGCAGCTTATAAAATATTTTGTGCAAATAGTTTTTCATTTACAAAAATTTACTCTATTTTTCGTTCTCTTTTTATATTTAATAATAGAAAATTTTTATGCTATTTTTTTAAAATAGATAATGTTTAATAGGATAAGCACAAAAGTATGAAATATATAAATATAAGATACAATTTTTGTACCTGAGAGATAGTATAAAGTTTTACTTTCCTTTTTAATATAATATTTATATTTGATATACAAATCAAAAGAAGACGTCAAGTTGATTTTGTTATCATAATGACGACTAAGAAATAAACATACACCAAATAACATATAAAATTCAAAATTTCATCTATAAATCCATGGTTAAATTTTTCAAATATTAATGAAATTATCAATTAACTTTCATTCGAAGGCTAGATTAAATATGTTTTTAATTTACATATCATTATATTGCAGTCTTAATTAAATTTTCGATTCAGATGTTGCTAAAATAAATATTATTTTCACTAAATATGCTGATGCGTGAACAAATGATATAAAAGTTAAGAGGGGTTTTAGTTTGACCAGATTGCTTATGGATAACTATGGTTAAAGTTCAGAAGGAGATAATAAAGGTTTACATGTACTAGTTTTTTTATACAACATTAAAAGTTCTGTTAATAATTCATAAATATTTTGTCAGACTCAATAATCTTAAATAAATATAAGTGATAACATGTGCAGTTTAAAATAAATAATATCACTTTCACTTAAATGTGTAACTAATTTAAAAATAAAATATTATTGTAGCTAACTTAAATTTTATAAAAATGGTACACTTAAGAATGGTTCATCGAGAGGGGAAGAAAAAGAAAAGAGGGAAAGTATCTTCACGATTAAGAATAGAAACTCAGGTTAATAATATATAGAGATGAAATAAAGAGCCAAATTGAATGTTTACATGAGTAAGTTGTGGCGTCTTTGTGGTTGGAATTGACAAAGTAAAATGGCGCATGTATATAGTTTAATCGATGTAATCTTACTAGTGGACCACGCATTCATACTATGCGAATGAAACTATAAAATATAATTTCTTTTAACTTATTATTATTACAATAATGGAAACATGCATGGTTAACAAGAAAATTTTCTGGATCCCAAGTTCCCAACACGTCATAGCCAGAGATTGCTTTTAAGGTAAAGGATTCCATCAATAATGCATAATGCAAATAACAACATCCATATATCGTAAAATTGAAGCTCTTAAGTATAATTTAAAGATAATTGAGTATTATACCTAACTTAACGTATAGTTAATCTCGAAATAAGCATCAATTAATGTGAGTACCTGGAGCTTATTATTTCCTTAGTCAACAAGGCATTATTATATTATTATAATATTTGATTATTCTCTGCCAATGTATTAGTTGGACATATAAAATATGGTAGAATGAAAATATTTGTACGTCATGCAAGAAAATAAGACATAAGATTAAAAAAGAAAATATATGACGTGGACCAATGAGAGAGGACAGAGGTGTGGGTTTGATCCAAGCAGCTAAGAATAAAGCCTGTGGTGTCCCTTCGCATTCAAAAGCGCCGAAAGAGAGAAACCTAACAACGCCATAGCGTTCTCTAACTCATCGTGCGAGGTCCCTCGACCTCCGCACAACCCCAACTCTAAGGGGCTGTGCATGTTTTCCACGCCCATGTCGGAATCGGATGTCCACGCGCAGCCGCCACCCTTCCTGCTCCAGCGTCCACCGCTCCTGCAGTCTGCGCCGCCGCTCTTCAAGCAGCGATCATGGTCGCCGGATGTCTACCGTGACGAGGCCTGGCTCCGCCGCAAGGGAAACTGGAAGAACCGCCGCAGCAAGAGCGTCACAGACGAGGATGTGGACGAACTCAAAGCCTGCATCGAATTGGGCTTCGGATTCGAATCCTCCCCTGAGGTTGAGCTTGATCACCGCCTCTCCGATACCCTACCAGCTCTAGGTCTCTACTACGCCGTCAACAAACACTACAACGAATCCCTTGTCCCCAAGACCACACCGTCTTCCTCCGTTGCATCTGACTGCGAAGGCACTCCTTCTCCCCACGGCAGTCCCCACTCTACCATCTTCACCACAGGTACTTAACAGTTATCTGATCTATTATCTGTTTTCCATAAAAATCTCTCACATGTGTCACAATTATAAAAAGTTTGCATCCAATAATTTAGGTTATCAATTTTTTTGAGAAATATAGATAAGGACATTTAAATCTCGGTCTTGTTTAATATGCGTTGAGTGTGATTGAAGTGGATTAAGATATGACCATATCTTTGTTTGCTGAATCATTGCTTTGTTTGATGTGAATAAATTATGAAGGTGATAACCCTCAGACGGTGAAGACGAGGCTGAAGCAGTGGGCTCAGGTTGTTGGTTGTGCGGTGCGTCAAAGTTCTAGCTGAATGGATTATATGATGCGATGATGATCCTTGATCCGGAACCGAAGCAGGGTTGTGAAACCTAAATCATTACAATAGAAACTGTGATTGATATAAATGACAACTATTTCTCACCGAACTGAAGCGATGGCGGACCCTGTTTAACCACCCGATTGTGAGGGAAGCAAAGTAGGTAGTTAGTAATACATGTGGGGTGTCGGCAGAGCCTTGTTTTGTGATGTACTTGTGGAATATGTGATGACTACTAAGTTAGATCTATTATAGTATTGTCTATGTGATGTGGTAGAAGTACGTACATTTAGTTTTGTCTTTGTTTTTGTGTTTGTGGTGAGTGTGTGAAAAGAAAAGTGAAAAGGTGTTGGTTCTACTAGTGCATTTGAATCCAGTACTGTGTGTGCTGCTCTGCTCTACTCTGCTCAACTTTGGTATCTGTAGTTTCTCTTTCCTCTTGGATTTGCCTGGTAGCTTGGTTGGAGAAGCGAAGAATATAACTTGAACGAGGGATAGAGCTTGCTTTCTAACATGGACCTGGTAGCAGTACGATTCAACTTATGTCTTTCGTGAAAGGTAAGACAGGGAAGCTTCAAATTTCAACATTCTCCTGTTCGTCTGGGTCTGAGAATATTGCGCTGCTGGCATGACTACTTTGTGTTTCTTACCTTTTGTACTTTTAGCTAGCTTCCCTCTGTCATCACTTATTTTCCACCCATTTTCCAGAGACAGAGTGGCAATGGAATGGAAAGTCTCCAGTGTTGACTTTTTTTACGCGGAGACTGCCGTCAAGTCAATCCATTCCGACTAACATCAAAGAAATTGCAGTGACCGGTTATGTGTTGAACACCTATGTCACGAGAACTGTGCCATCCATGAAAAAATTGAAGGTTAGGATGAAGGCTAATGTTCGGCCTGCACTCATTTGAGGTGAATTTGGATGATAGTAATAGAGAGATAAGAAAAGTGAAAAAGATAATAGTAGATATAAAAAATGGTGTGGTTAAAAGAAAATACATTGAAATGAGAGTAAATTTATAATCTTGAGAGGTAGGGAATATCTGACTATATAATCTGGATATATCTGACTATGTAATCTGGATATAACAAACACAATTGAGTGTAGCTAGAAAACGTTATGAGTCATTTGCACGGAACATATGAACAAATCGGGAAAGAAACTACGAATCCATGGAAGTTTTAGCAGAGCTTGGAGTTTTAGCAGAACAGAACGTTGAGCTAAAACATATTGCAATATATTGTCCTTTCTCAACAAACCATAGTTTATAATTCTGCATGTATAAGTTACATGACTGTTCAGTGATATACCTATTTTTCTCGTGTTTCTGTGTACAGAGTTTTTAGTTTTGTAATTAGTTATATTTTGAACCGAAATTATTGACACCTGCAGTAATACGGTGTACCTTAAACTTAATAATGTAAGGATAATAATATTTTAATTTATCACTTTAATATTTTTAATCTGAATTTTTAAAATAACAATTTCACCTTGTTTCTTTCTTTTGTCATTCCTAACACCTGATTTATAATATGTATATAAAGTTTGACAAGATGCCTATGACTCGAAAACAGAACTTTCAAATATGTCATTCTTAATACAAACTTAAATTATTTGTTATTATTTTTTTATTCTCTGAAGTTGTCGTTTACATAATTCACTTAATTAATTTTCAATCTTAATCGACCATTGTTATATTCTATTTTATTTATGATAAGAATATAGTAAGTTAGTGTGTACCCCATCATTTAACTTCTTTATCCAATTATTTCTACTTCTTTTTGCTTTAAGTAAATATTCTCCTTTAATATTGACTTTTGATATAATATATAAACCTTGTTACTCAGACCACTCAAATGACTTAATAATTTATTTAGTTAGTAAGGAATAAATGAGGTTCATTTCAATTCTATTTTTTCTATAAAAATAAATAAATTTTATCACTAAAAATAAATAAATTTTATAATTAAAAATAAAATTGTGGATTAAATATTATAAAAATAAACAAAATGTAATTTAACGTTAGTATTATTTCACACCTCTTGTACTTAATGTCAAGTAATTTAATTTTATGGGTTTTTTTAGTGAACAATTTTTTTTTTATTTCTTAAATGCATGATTATTTTAAAAACTTGATTTTATATATCTTGATCTTAATCAAGATATTTTACATATTGTATCCCTCAATACATCGAAGTATGATGCGGTCAACTTTAGATTATAGTTAGAGTCTAAATTATATCAACTTATTTAATTACAAAATTTAAGAGGTCAACTTTAGATTATAGTTAGAGTCTAAATTATATCAACTTATTTAATTACAAAATTTAAAACAAAATTTAAGAGGGATGGTTCGAGAAGGAGTATTATAACATTCAACATGTGTCTGTAGTGTTCATATATATAATAACTTAGTCACGAAAATAATTATTTTACATAGTTTAAAATTTAAAATAAAATAAGCATAAAATTGTTCTTTGCACAGTACAGTATTTTATTATACATGTGAGTCAAATTGCATTGCATTATGTAGTTTCTCCAATTTTTATATGGTATTTATTAGTGTTCTTATTTGTTCATATATTCAATAATATTCAAATTTAAGAAAAATATTATTTAATTAAAATATTGTTTATAGATAATTATATTAAATAATTTGAACATAAGAATAATTATGTTTGTAATATTATTTGATTATGAATTATTTTTAAATGACGACAGGTTATGTTTAGTTGTTTTTAATTTTATGTGTAACGTACCATTTAATTAATAAATCAAATTAAAAGGAGATGTCACGTAGAATAATATGTTAAGCTAAGCAGTCCTGGAGTACAATCACAACTTCATACAGTAACCAAGGCACACCATGATGCCAAAATAAAATATAGAGAAATAACGAAAAAGTTTTCAAAAAAATAAGCCCAAAGGCCAAACAATACATGGGCAAGCCATTGCCCTAAAAGAAAAGTCCAATCAGCACAAGAAGTCCAGTCCAGGAAGACTATGCAGCGGATTCATCTCTCCCCTGTTGACCACGATTTCCTCTCGTATCTGCTCCCATCAATAAATTGATCATCATCGCAAAAGTAGAAGAACAAGCAATCAAACAAGCAAAGGGTAAGCTAGAGCCAAAAAGATTTTCTTCATGCAATCATGTATACTTTCACAGTCCAATAAATATACAACACCTAAGCCACCTAAGTCTGTTATGACTTTCAAATCAATACACTAAGACTCGACTCGACTCATCCGGATACATATAACCTGGTCGGATTCAGCGGATGCTTGCACTTGTGGTGGATACCTCTGCTCACCACGTGAAAATCGAATTCAAGAGTGAAAACTCCAAAACCTTTGCTCCGATCAATTTAAATACAAGATCCAAAACTCTGCAAAAGTAACAGAAGAAGTCAGGATCAGTTGTAGAACAAGAAATGACACCACCAGAATGGTCCCCATAAACACCCAATACAATATTTTCTTTTTGCAGCTGGTTAACAGAGTCATCACAGTTTAGCCTCAACTCCCAATGAAAGGTAGAAGAATATTACCCATAAGCTAAGAACCTTGGAAGAAACATGTCCTTTGATTTATCAACAATAAACCATGTCATATAAAACTCTAACCATCTTATAGTGCAAACATGCGGAATTGTCTCCATATCTCATGTTAAATTGATGATGAGTTGAATGAAAATTAAAAAAATATCATGGTTGCAAGGATAGAATATAAAAATTATATTTTGTCCTATTTGAAATTTTGATATAATTTGCTTTTTAAACTTTAAAAAATAAATTTATAACCAAATTGTGGTAAATTTTGTTAACATATCAAGCAACATTAGAGTTGTTTAGATCATTTGATATATTTTGACTCAAATGTTAGTTTAGTTCGAAAGAAAGACAGGTTAACACGTAAACAAAAATTAACAATATTGTGTTAATAGAATTATATTCACTCAAGTTTAGAAACAAAAATGTATCAAAGTTTTAGATAAAGACAAATTATAACTTTGAGTTCAAATTTTGAAACTAAAAATATATCTAACCAAATAATTTATAATAAATGTTACATTTTTTAAGACAATTTTCATTCTTACATATTAGGTATTGTATCATCCTTACATTTTTTTAGTAACACGCCTTTAATTAAATGAACTAAATCATCAACTCACCACTTACATGTTCAATTCTCATTTTCTTTCTTTAGTCAAAAATACATTGTAAAGTTATCACACTATATTTTTATTGGCCAGTAGAATTGTCCAAATATAAAACTCTTAAATTATACAAGATAGCATCAAAACAAGAAAATAACTTTTTATCTACAATGAAGCAATAGTCAATTTTTTTTTAACCTACTACGAGATATATAACTCCATTATCTAGCATAAAATATTAACTAGATGTTGATTTTAATTTTTGTATCAACACAAACAACAAAGTTTGAAGTATTACCTTGAAATCACTAATTTGTGTATATGTAAGCATGTCATTCTTTGCTATTTAAAGATACGTTATTAATTTATTTACATTTTTGTAATAGTTGACACTTAGATTAATTGACATCTGAACGTCCAGTTACAAATACAATGTTAGGTTTAATGTAAATTTGAACATACATAAAATTATCCATTGTCAAAATATTTGATTTTATTATGTTTCTCTTTAAAGTTTTTTTTTTTTTTGGAAATTGACTCAAGTGCAATTTATCACTATTTTAGTTATACTAGATGAATATATTTTTTTCTTTTTATGTTAAACCTCTCTATACTCTTTTGGTATGTAAGTCTATAAAAACAAAGTTAAAATGATTTCATATATTTATTTATGAATCCTAATGTATATAACATAAGATATCTCAACCATATACTTTTATATTAATATTTTTTGAGATAAAATATCTCAATGTAACATATATATGACCATTAGTTACAAGCGATATGATATTATATACAGTAGCGGATCTTGATCAATATTGTTGGGGGAGCCAAAATAATACGTTCAAAATTTATACATTTAATTATTGTCACTAATATAATAAAAATAAATACATAATTTAGTATAACGATAACTAAAAAAAAAAAGATTACAAATAAATATATGGAAAAATTAA